>Ga0209768_10000814_pt1 | contig 20449 bp, 19 predicted proteins | sample LauGreSBDMM110SD_3_FD_187564 | JGI IMG/M metagenome (GOLD analysis project Ga0209768, IMG submission 187564) | Freshwater lake microbial communities from Lake Michigan, USA - Sp13.BD.MM110.SD (SPAdes) (version 2) | ecosystem: Environmental > Aquatic > Freshwater > Lake | place: Lake Michigan... | reverse complement strand
GCGCTTGACCGGCTTCGTCTGCGTCCGAGGGATGCTGTCCGTTGCTCATTGGCAAGCGCCTAGGGTGTGGACAGATGGTTGTTTCATTGGACTCAAAAGTAACTTTATCAAGAGTTTATCCACATGCTAGTCGGACAGGTTCTGCCATCATAAACCAGAATTTTAAGACGGGTCCATCGATATTTTCCGGACAAATGCTGACCAAGGTTTGCCAGCCCTCGGAAAGTTTGCGATAATCGCCGGTTTCCCCCAAAATATCTGGTCCAAAATGAAACGCACTTATCAACCCTCTAAAACACGCCGCGCGCGCACACATGGCTTTTTGGTTCGAATGAAAACCCGTGGTGGCCGTGCTGTGATCAATGCCCGCCGCGCCAAAGGCCGTAAACGCTTGGCTGCTTAAGCCTGGTCATTGCGCCTTGTTTGATCTGATTGCTTGATTGACTTGGTCTACTGACTTGTTAATCGGGCAATCCCATGACTCAGCAGTGGTGTGCAGCGATTAAAAACCCGCCCTCAATTTCAAGCTACCCTCGCAGGCGGCACGGTCTCTCGCACCCCACACTTCGCATTGCATCGCATCAATTTGCCTGAATCTGGCACAGCAGTATCCCCTCCGATTGAAACTGCTCACCCCCCTCTTTTTCACCTTCAAGCTGTGTGGCTCGGCGCCATGGTGCCCAAACGGTGGGCCCGCCGTGCCGTGACACGCAACACCATCAAGCGACAAATCTATTCCATCAGCGCGCAGTTTGAAGTTCGGCTGCCATGTGCCGCCCATGTTGTTCGCTTACGCTCAGAGTTTGATCGGAAACAATTCATCAGCGCTACATCCACACTTCTCAAGCAAGCCGTCCGGCTTGAGCTAGAGCAATTGTTCGAACGCGCGGCCAACAAGCCATGATTCAGAGACTATTGATCGGCTTTGTGAAAGGCTATCGCCTTTTTCTCAGCCCTTGGTTAGGATCAGCATGTCGGTTTGAACCAACCTGCTCTGTTTATGCCATCGATGCTCTAAAGCAACATGGCGCCGGAGTTGGCAGTTATCTCACCCTCAAACGCATAGGCCGTTGCCAGCCATGGTGCAACGGTGGCCACGACCCGGTGCCCGAACAAGCACCGAGGTGGCTTTCGCGTTTACTGCATCACCCGTTAACTCACTCCTCTTCGAAGAAGTCTTCATGAACGATATTCGCCGCACCTTTTTATGGGTCATTTTTGGCTTTTCCATGGTTCTTCTATGGGATCAATGGCAGGTTTACAACGGGAACAAGGCCACGTTCTTCCCTGCGCCCACAGCTGCAACCGCCGACAAAACAACGGCAGCGACTACATCTTCTGCAGCCAAAGACTTGCCCGTTGCATCCACCACAATTGCAGCCCCCAACATGGCAGCCGGGCCCTCACAAGTTCCAGTATCTGCCAATGCGCCTGTTGCCACCCCACTCGAACGCATTGATATCAGCACCGATGTTTTAAAACTAAGCTTTGACACGGAAGGTGGCTCCTTGGTGCGTTCCGAGTTCTTGAAATTTGGGGAACTTGCAGACAATCAAAAACCTTTTGTGCTTTTAGACGATAGCAAGTCTCGCGTCTATTTGGCGCAAACGGGCTTGATCGGCGGCCCCTTTGCTTCACACAAAACGCCCATGAAATTCACTGGCGAGCGTGAGCTCAAAGCGGGTCAAAATGAATTGACCTTGACATTTGAGTCTGCCGATACAGGCGGCTTGAAATTGGTCAAAACATACACATTGACACGCGGAAGTTATGCCTTGAAAGTTTCGCACAAAGTCGTCAATACAGGCTCGGTGGCCGCGGCCCCACAGCTTTATGTGCAACTCGTGCGTGATGGTAACAAACCTGAAGGTGAGTCGTCTTTTTACATGACCTTCACGGGGCCTGCTGTTTACACCGATGCGAAAAAATTCCAAAAGCTTGAGTTCGCCGATATCGAAAAAAACAAAGCCGAGTTTGAGAAAACAACCCAGCAGGGTTATGTGGCCATGGTCCAGCACTACTTTGCATCGGCTTGGTTGCTGCCTGAAAACACTTCTCGCGAAAACTTTGCCCGAAAAGTGGATACCAATTTGTACGCCGTTGGCATGATCACGCCCTTCAATGAGCTTGCGCCTGGTCAAAGTAAAACCATGGACGTCACCCTCTTTGTAGGCCCTCAAGAAGAAAAAATACTCGAGGCTTTAGCACCCGGCTTGGAGTTGGTCAAAGACTACGGTTGGTTAACGGTCTTGGCAAAACCACTTTACTGGTTGCTCGATCGCTTGTTTGGCTTCTTGCAAAACTGGGGCTGGGCCATTGTGGCCTTGGTGTTCTTGCTCAAATTGGCTTTCTACTGGCTCAATGCCAAGGCCTATGCCAGCATGGCCAAGATGAAGGCCATCAATCCCAAAATCATGGAAATGCGTGAGCGTCTGAAAGACAACCCACAGCAAATGCAGCAAGAGATGATGCGCATTTACCGCGAGGAGAAAGTCAATCCGATGGGCGGTTGCTTCCCCATCATGGTTCAAATTCCCGTGTTCATCGCGCTTTATTGGGTGTTGTTGTCCTCCGTTGAAATGCGCAATGCACCCTGGATTGGCTGGATCCACGATTTATCAGCACCCGACCCCTACTTCATTTTGCCTGTGGTGATGACGCTGTCCACCATGCTGCAGACAGCTCTCAACCCTGCACCACCAGATCCTATGCAAGCCAAGCTGATGTGGATCATGCCCTTGGTGTTCAGCGTCATGTTCTTCTTTTTCCCATCGGGTTTGGTGCTTTACTGGATCACCAACAACATTTTGTCAATTGCACAGCAATGGATGATCAACACCAGAATGGGTGTACCGCCGCAGTTCAATCTGCCAAAATTCAATTGAACGCCCGCCATTCAACAGCAGGAACCATTGGGCTGCATTGAAATGACCAACACAGGGCCGCTCATGCGGCCCTGTTGCTTTGTCTCATTGATGTTTTAACTTTATGACCGCCATGTTGTCTCGCCATCAAGATCCCATCATTGCCATTGCCACGGCCCCTGGCAGAGGCGCAGTGGGCATCGTGCGAGTTTCAGGGCCACACTTGAAAACTTGGGCTGACGCTTTTTGCGCTAAGTCACTTCAAGCACGTCAAGCGCATTACCTACCATTCAACGACGACAAGGGCGAGCCCATCGACCAGGGACTGGCCATCTTCTTTCCTGGCCCACACTCCTATACGGGTGAGGATGTTCTTGAGTTGCAAGCACATGGGGGTCCTGTGGTCTTGCAATTGCTATTAGCGCGCTGCATCGAGTTGGCGGAGTCTGTTAACCCGCACACTGGCAAGCTGCTGCTTCAGGGCCTTCGCTTGGCGCAAGCTGGCGAATTCACACAACGCGCATTTCTCAATGACAAAATTGATTTGGCCCAGGCCGAAGCAATTGCCGATTTGATTGATGCATCCACCAGTGCAGCTGCACGCAGTGCCAGCAGATCTTTGGCCGGCGTGTTCTCTCAAGAAATTCACACGCTGCGTGACCGTTTGGTTCACTTGCGCATGTTGGTAGAAGCCACTTTAGATTTTCCAGAGGAAGAAATTGATTTTTTGCAGAAAGCCGATGCGCAGGGGCAACTTGAGCGACTGCAAGCGCAACTTGAAAAAGTATTGGCGCGAACCCAGCAAGGCGCATTGCTGCGTGAGGGAATTAAGGTGGTCATTGCAGGCCAACCCAATGCCGGTAAAAGCTCACTGCTCAATGCCTTGGCGGGTGCCGAGTTGGCCATCGTCACGCCCATCGCAGGCACCACGCGCGATGTGGTCCAACAAACCATACAAATTGAAGGCGTGCCCATTCACATCATTGACACTGCAGGCCTGCGCGAAGGCGAGGGCATTGATGAGGTGGAGCAAATTGGCATTCAACGCGCTTGGGCCCAAATTGCAGGAGCAGATGCTGTCTTGTTTTTACACGACCTGACGCGCAGTCATGACCCCGAGTATTTGCAGGCCGATCACAAAATACAAGAAAGCCTGGCTGCGCAGCTTCCGCATGATGTGACTTTGCTGAACGTATGGAACAAGTTCGACCTTGCGCCTGTTGCTGCAACAGTGCGCACCACTGGTAACACTTCCAATGACATTGATTTGTCTGCCAAAACAGGGCTGGGCATTGATCAACTTCGTGCCAAGTTGCTTCAGACAGCAGGCTGGCAACCGACCAGTGAAGGTTTGTACTTGGCGCGCGAGCGGCATGTCCAAGCACTCAAACGTGTTCAATCCCACATTGAAATGGCCGATGCGCATTTGCGCGCACAAGCCCAATCACTGGACTTGTTGGCTGAAGAGTTGCGCTTGTCGCAAACGGCTTTGAATGAAATTACAGGCGAGTTCAACGCAGACGATTTGCTGGGCGTTATTTTTTCCAGCTTTTGCATTGGTAAATAACACATGGCCAAGACGCCCATCATCGATCGACCTGCACCACAAAATCCAAAGTCGTTGAGTGGCTTGCTGCCTTTTTTAAAACCTTATAAGTTGCAAATTGGTTTAGCGATGGTGTTCTTGGTCTTGGCTGCAGCATCAACCTTGATATTTCCAATTGCCTTGCGCCAATTGATTGACAACGGACTGCAGCACCCCGACCCCGGCGCACAGGCCATGGCATTGCAAGGCAATTTCATGATGCTGTTTGGCGTTGCCGTTGCTCTGGGTTTGTTTTCTGCGGCGCGCTTTTTCACAGTCAGCTGGCTGGGTGAGCGTGTGACCACCGATCTGCGCAATGCGGTTTACAGCCATGTCTTAAAGCAGAGCCCCGCGTTTTTTGAAAGCACCCCAACTGGCGAGGTCATCAGCCGCCTGGTTGCTGACACCACCTTGGTTCAAACTGTGGTTGGCAGTTCTTTGTCCATGGGCCTGCGCAACGCTGTCATGGGTGTGGGTGCTTTGGCCATGCTGGTCTGGGCTCACCCAACTGTCATGCTGCAATTGGTTGTGACTGTCGTGTTGGTCGTTTGGCCAGCCACAATCTATGGTCGCCGTGTTCGCCGTTTGTCTCGCGCCAGCCAAGACCGCGTGGCCGATGCCAGTAGCATTGCCACCGAAGTTTTGAATGCCATGCCCGTGGTGCAAAGCTACACCGCCGAGAACCGTGAGGCAGCGCGTTTTGCGAGTGCTACAGAACAAGGCTTTCAAACTGCCGTTCGGCGCACGCGTGCGCGTTCAGTGCTGGTCGCTTTCATCATCATTGCCAATGCTGCTTTCTTGCTGTGGGGTTTGTATCAGGGCACTCAAGCGGTTTTAGCTGGCGAGCTCTCAGCGGGCCAATTGGGCCAAGCCGTTTTGTATGTCATTATTTTTGCAGGCGCTGTCGCTGTCCTTGGTGAAACTTATGGCGATTTGCTGCGTGCAGCCGGTGCCACCGAGAGGCTGATGGAGTTGCTCAGCAGCGTATCGCCCGTGCAATCACCTGCCAAGCCAGTCACTTCAACACCGCCGTCCACTGGCAGCACTTTGAAATTTGAGGCACTCCAGTTTAATTACCCCTCTCGCCCATCTCAGTTGGCACTCCAAGACTTTTCTGTGGACATCACAGCGGGTCAAACTGTGGCACTGGTCGGCCCCAGTGGTGCCGGCAAAACCACTTTGTTTGGTTTGTTGCTTCGCTACTACGACCCGCAACAAGGACGCATTGTGTTGGATGGTGTGCCCATTCAAAACCTCAGCCTTTTCGAGCTTCGACAACGCATTGGTATCGTGCCCCAAGAGCCCGTCCTTTTTTCAAGCAGTGCCATGGACAACATTCGGTATGGCAAGCCAGGCGCAAGCGACGAAGAGGTTCAAGCTGCGGCAGTGGCTGCATTTGCCGACGAGTTCATCGTCGACCTTCCCGAGGGCTACAACACTTTCCTGGGTGAGCGCGGCGTACGTTTATCAGGCGGCCAACGTCAGCGCATTGCCATTGCGCGTGCCATGCTCAAAAATCCACCGCTCTTGCTTTTAGACGAAGCCACCAGCGCCTTGGATGCACACAGTGAGCGCATGGTTCAAGCGGCTTTGGAATCGGCGATGCGTGGTCGAACTACATTGGTCATTGCCCACCGCCTTGCCACGGTACAACAAGCTGACAACATTTTGGTCTTAGAGCATGGCCGCCTGGTAGAGCAAGGCAAGCATGCAGCGCTGGTTGAAATGGGCGGCGTCTATGCAGGCTTGGCATCGCTTCAGTTCAACGCTTGATAGGCTTTTTAGCCTAGCCGGAAAAGTGATTCTGCATCTGGGCTTTAGTTTCAATGCCCCGCAAAGTTCACCAATGTGAACAAGGGCAATCCCGCAGCTTGAAGTTTTTTGGATCCGCCTAGTTCTGGCAAATCCACAATGGCCGCACCTTCAATCACTTCTGCACCCAGTTTCTCAAGGAGCTTCATGCCCGCCATCATGGTGCCCCCCGTTGCAATCAAATCATCCACCAACAAGACTCGTTGACCTGGCTTGACCGCATCGGTGTGCAACTCAACGGTGGCCGTGCCGTATTCCAATTCATAGGTTTCTTCCACCGTGGTGAAAGGCAACTTTCCTTTTTTGCGAACAGGCACAAAGCCAACGTTCAATTCATAGGCCACCACAGCCCCCAAAATAAAGCCGCGCGCATCTAGTCCAGCCACCACATCAGGGCGCATAGAGGGGGTCATGTACCGATGGACAAAGGCATCAATCAGCACACGAAACACCCTTGGATTTTGCAGCAGGGGCGTGATGTCTCGAAACTGCACGCCCGCTACTGGCCAATCGGGCACGGTGCGAATGTTCTTTCGCAAATAATCATTCACCGACAACGCCATTTCATCGGTGGCACCCATTGCCCGCTCACCCCTCATTGAACCCAATCCTTGACTCATCTTACGCACTCCACGACGACAACCGGTCGAAAGCAACATCATAGTCACGCTTTAGGCCATCATTCGCTAAAATAAGCCATGTCATACAACCCAGACCAAGCCCTCCAACTCGCTCGCGAAACTTTGGACATTGAGGCACAAGCCCTGATGGGACTTAAATCCCGTTTGGACACTCGCTTTTCACAAGCCGTTGAGATGATGCTCAACGTCAAAGGTCGCGTGGTGGTGACCGGTATGGGCAAGAGCGGGCACATTGGCTCCAAGATTGCGGCAACCTTGGCCTCTACGGGCACGCCCGCCATGTTTGTTCACCCTGGAGAGGCAAGCCATGGCGACCTTGGCATGATCAAAGCAATCGACATAGTGCTGGCCATCTCCAACAGCGGAGAAAGCGACGAACTTGTTTCCATCTTGCCCGTCTTGAAGCGACAGGGCGTCCCCTTAATAGCCATGACCGGCGGCATGAACTCGGCGCTGGCCAAACACGCCAATGTAGTTTTAGACAGCAGCGTCGACAAAGAGGCTTGCCCTCTGAATTTGGCACCCACTGCCAGTACCACGGCGCAATTGGCCTTGGGTGATGCTCTGGCCGTAGCGCTGCTAGACGCCCGAGGTTTCAAAGCAGAAGACTTTGCGCGATCACATCCCGGTGGCTCATTGGGCCGTCGCTTGCTGACGCACGTGGAAGACGTCATGCGCAAGGGCGATCAGGTGCCAAATGTATTGCCTGACGCGAGTTTTTCCGAGCTGATGCGAGAAATGAGTCACAAAGGCTTGGGCGCATCGGCCATCGTGGACGAACATCACAACATCTTGGGGGTCTTCACGGATGGTGATTTAAGACGCCTCATCGAAAAAGGTGTCGACTTGCGAGCACTGCACGCCAAAGATGTGATGCATGCCAATCCGCGAACTGTTCTGCATGATGCATTGGCTGTAGAGGCAGCCGAACTCATGGAGCAATTCCAAATTACCAGCGTTTTGGTGGTGAATGAATCGGGCGCCTTGTGTGGCGCCCTCAACAGCAATGACTTAATGCGCGCCAAGGTCATCTAAGCAAGTTTCACTGGCCACTCCAAAACCATGCAAATCATTCAACCTGCACTCCATTTTCCACCTGAGCTGCTAAGCCAAGCAAAAGGCATCAAATTGGTGTTTTTTGATGTAGATGGTGTATTTACAGACGGCGGCTTGTACTTTTCTGAGCAGGGTGAAACGCTCAAGCGTTTCAGCACCCTAGATGGCCATGGCTTAAAGCTTTTAAAGCAAGCAGGCATCACGCCTGTCATCATCACAGGACGAGACTCTGCACCCCTCAGAGTCAGGCTCAAAGCGCTTGGCATTGAACATGCCAAATTTGGCACAGAAGACAAACTGCCTGCCGCCGAAGACTTTTTAAACACCCTCGGCTTTGGATGGCACCAAGCCGCCGCCATGGGCGATGACTGGCCCGATCTGCCCATGATGCAACGCGCTGCCATGTCATGTGCACCCATCAATGCCCATGCACAAGCATTGGCCCTTGCACACTTCGTCACAAACCGCCAAGGCGGTTTTGGTGCTGCCAGAGAGTTTTGTGATTTGCTGGTGCTTGCAAGTGGGCAATATGCACCATTGCTTGCGCGGGTTGGTTCTTCATCGGCCGCATGATGAATGCATTTAGGCGAGCACTAGATCGTTTGGCGCTTTACTTGCCAGCCATCCTTATGGCCGTTTTTGCATTGGGCAGTTGGTGGCTTGTCCGAAGTCTGCCAAGCTTCTTCAATGAGGCTGCCCCCCCGTCCGTTCGCCATGAGCCTGATTATTTTTTGAAGAATTTTTCTGTCAAATCCTTTGACAGCCATGGGCGCCTGATGCAAGAGTTAAGTGGCGAGTTCGCGCAACACTTCCCTGACACCGACATGCTTGACATTCTAAAAGTGCAAATGCGCGGACATAGCCAAGAGGGTCAGCATGTCAATGCTGTAGCAGACCAGGCTCTGGCTAAGGGGGACGGTACGCAAGTGACCTTTCTAGGCAACGTGCACATCTCTCAACCCGCAAGCACAACCCCCAATGGACCTCGCGCTTCAACAGAAATGCGCAGCCAAGAAATCAAAGCTTTCGTCAAGGAAGAGCGCTTGGTGAGTGAAGTGCCCGTTGAAGTTCGGCGCGGCCAAGATCTGTTTACTGCTGAAAAAATGCAAATGAACAGCAAAACAGGTGAATATGAATTGAGTGGCAGAGTTCGGGGCCTTGTCCAAGCTGCTAAACCTTAAAGACATCTTCTTTCTCAAAACGAGCATCTCAGAAAGACCTCTATGAGTTCCTTGGTTTTCATCACTGGTGCTTCTAGCGGCATTGGTCAAGCGCTTGCGCTTCGATACCACCAAGCAGGCTGGCGACTTGCACTGGCTGCGCGCCGAGTGCCTGAAATGCAAGCATGGCTTGAAGCCCAAGGCATTCCCAGCGATTCAGCCCAATGCTATCGAGCTGATGTGTGCGACGCCAACAGCATCATCGCCGCTGCCTGCGAATGCATTGCCGAACAAGGCGTACCCGATGTGGTCATCGCTAATGCAGGCATCAGCATTGGCATGGACACGCGGGAGCGTGAAGATTTAGCGGTTTTACAACAAGTGATGAACACCAATGTGATGGGCATGGCGGCAACTTTTCATCCCTTTTTGCAAGCGATGAAAAACCGCGCTGCACAAATGGGCCATCCCCACCACGCCGGTACCTTGGTGGGCATTGCCAGCGTTGCGGGTATTCGCGGTATGCCCGGCCACGCTGCTTATTGCGCTAGCAAAGCGGCAACCATCAGCTATTGCGAAAGTTTGCGAGGTGAGCTTAAGCCCGAAGGTTTCAAAGTCGTGACCTTGGCGCCGGGTTACATCCAAACACCCTTGACTCAAAAAAATAAATTCCCGATGCCTTTTTTAATGCGTGCAGATGACTTTGCCAAGGCGGCCTTTCATGCCATTGAAAAAGGCGCTAGCTTCCGAGTGATCCCCACGCCCATGGCTTGGATTGCCCGCTTGTTGCGGGTCTTGCCAAATGCCTTGTTCGATCGCGCGTTTAAAAATGTGCCGCGAAAGCACCGGGCGACTGATTGAAGTCTTCTGCGCAAAAATAGAAAAGTGTTGCGCCCATGAAAAAAGCCCTGCATGCAGGGCTTTTTTGTGTCTCACACCCGTGAGTGTGAGTGCAGATGTAGCAAGCGATTAATAACCGCCGCCGCCTTCGCGACGACCGCCACCACCATTGCCACCGCCGCCGCCACGTGGGCCTGAACCGTACGGGCTACGGAAGCCGGACTCGCCGCCGCCTTCACGACGACCGCCGCCGCCGCCACCGCCGTAACCACCACCGCCGCCACCGCCGTAACCACCACCGCCGCCGCCGCCGTAACCGCCGCCGCCGCCTTCACGACGACCACCGCCACCGCCGCCACCAAAGCCACCGCCACCGGAACGGGGGGGGCGCTCTTCCATGGGGCGTGCTTCGTTGACAACAACACTGCGACCGCCCAAAGGCTGACCGTTCATGCCGTTGATTGCAGATTGAGCTTCTTCATCAGAACCCATTTCCACAAAGCCAAAGCCTTTTGAGCGACCTGTGTCGCGTTCCATCATGACTTTAGCGCTGGTCACTGAACCGAACTGGCCAAAGGCCTGCTCTAAATCGCCGTCACGAACCGAGTACGGCAGATTGCCGACGTATAGTTTTTTGCCCATTGAAAGGGACTCCTCTAAACACAAAAACAAAAGCGATGGAGCCCCAAAAACGCATCAACAAACCTAAAAACCTCGGAAGGAAGCGAAACTGACACCTGTACACCGCGAACAAAGCACACGTCGAAAGACGTAAGCTAACCCATTATGGGCCACAAAACAAAGTGTTTGGCAAGTAAATTCTCTGAAAGTCCTTTAAATACTTGGGATTAGACGTGTTTTTCATGAATTACCAGCTTGCTTCGCGATCTGGGGTGGCGCTGATTTTGTGAACCGTCAGATCCGCACCCTCATATTCTTCCTCTGGCGTCATTTTGAGACCCATGGTCATTTTCAAAATGCCGTAAATCAAAATACCCCCAATCAAGGCCCAAGCCACGCCCAAAGCGGTGCCAATGAGTTGGGCCTGAAAACTCACGCCACCCAAACCGCCAAACGATTGCAGGCCAAAAATGCCAGCAGCAATGCCGCCCCAAGCGCCGCAAACACCGTGCAAGGGCCAAACACCCAAAACATCGTCAATCCGCCATTTGTTTTGTGTCAAGGTGAACATGACCACAAACAATGCGCCTGCCACAGCGCCGACAGCCAAGGCGCCGAAGGGATGCATCAGGTCAGAACCTGCGCACACGGCAACCAGCCCAGCCAAGGGCCCGTTGTGCACAAAGCCTGGATCGTTCCTGCCCAAAATTAAGGCGGCCAAAGTGCCGCCGACCATGGCCATCAATGAGTTGACTGCCACCAAACCAGAAATTTTGTCGAGTGTTTGAGCACTCATCACGTTAAAACCAAACCAGCCCACAATCAAAATCCAAGCGCCCAAAGCCAAAAAAGGAATGTTAGAAGGTGGATGCGCAGACACGGCGCCATCTTTTTTATAGCGGTTGTAGCGCGCACCTAACAAGATGACAGCAGGCAGTGCAATCCAACCACCCATGGCATGAACCACCACGGAACCCGCAAAATCGTGAAACTCCTCGCCAGTGGTGGCCTTGATCCAAGCCTGCACACCAAAGTGTTGGTTCCATGCGATGCCCTCAAAAAAGGGGTAAACAAATCCAACGATGCAAGCCGTGGCGATGAGTTGGGGCCAAAATTTGGCACGCTCGGCAATACCGCCAGAAACGATGGCAGGAATGGCTGCAGCAAAGGTCAACAGGAAGAAAAATTTGACCAAATCGTAGCCATTTTTGGCAGCCAATTGTTCCGCGCTAACAAAGAAGTGGGTGCCATATGCAACGCTGTAACCCACGACAAAATAAACCACCGTTGAGACAGAGAAGTCGACCAAGATTTTGACCAAGGCATTGACTTGGTTTTTCTTGCGAACTGTGCCCAATTCCAAAAAGGCGAATCCTGCATGCATGGCCAAGACCATGATGCCGCCCAACAAAATAAAGAGAGCATCACCGCCCTGTTTTAGTGCTTCCATATCGATCTCTGCTAATTTTTGAATTAATTTGGTGCGCAAATACATTGTTTGTGCGCCGCGCACCAAAATCAAGCAAAAAACGCGCCAAATTTGGTCTTGCGCGGTCGATATGATGGGCTCATGGAAGCTTTTCTCGTCTCTACTGGTATCGTTGCTCTGGCTGAAATAGGCGACAAAACACAACTTTTATCCTTGGTTTTAGCGGCTCGCTTTCGCAAGCCTTGGCCCATTGTCTGGGGCATTTTGGTCGCCACCTTGGCCAATCACGGTTTGGCGGGTGCGTTGGGCAGCTGGGTCACCACTCAGCTTGGGCCTGAAGCTTTGCGCTGGGTTTTGGGCGGCTCCTTTTTGGCCATGGCAGTTTGGATTTTGGTGCCCGACAAACTGGACGAGGGTGATCAAGACGCACCGCCGCGTTTCGGTATTTTTGCCACAACGGTTGTTGCTTTTTTCATTGCCGAGATGGGTGACAAAACTCAAGTGGCCACCGTCATGTTGGCCGCTCAATTCAACAGCTGGTTTTGGGTGGTGGCTGGCACCACCTTGGGCATGATGCTGGCCAATGCACCTGTGGTTTGGTTAGGTGACGCCCTTACTCGCAGAGTTTCACTCAAGTGGGTACACAGAATATCTGCCGTGGTTTTTGCCGTGCTTGGCGGCTTGGCCTTGTGGGGTGGTCCTGCAAGCATTGAGAAAAATGACGCCCCTGTTGGCGCACCCCAAAAAGCCATCGTCAACGACAACGCGCCGGCCAAGCTTTAATGCACCGATAATTCGCTGAACCGTTTTTTGGGTTGACCCCTTCATGCCATTGATCGCTAAGTCTCAGTCGATGTTTTTTGAAGCGCCACTTGCTTTGCAAAGTGGTGCCTCTATCCGCGCCTATCACTTGGCCTTCGAAACATACGGCACGCTCAACGCCGATAAATCCAATGCGGTTCTCATTTGCCATGCGCTGAATGCGTCGCACCATGTCGCGGGCGTCTACGAAGGCCAAGAAAAAAGTGAAGGCTGGTGGGACAACATGATTGGCCCTGGAAAATCTGTCGATACAAACCGTTTCTTTGTCATAGGCGTTAACAACCTGGGCTCCTGCTTTGGCTCTACCGGCCCCATGCACGCACACCCTGATACAGGTGAGATTTATGGCGCTGATTTTCCGGTCGTCACCGTAGAAGATTGGGTCGACGCGCAAGGCAGGCTACTCGATGCTTTGGGCATTCAAACTTTGGCTGCGGTCATGGGCGGCAGTTTGGGCGGCATGCAAGCGCTGTCCTGGACACTGCGCTATCCAGAACGCGTGGCCCATGCGGTGGTGGTCGCAAGCGCTCCCAACCTCACCGCCGAGAACATCGCTTTCAACGAAGTGGCAAGGCGCGCCATCGTCACTGACCCTGACTTTCATGGCGGCCATTTTTACAAGCACAAGGTGGTGCCCGCGCGAGGCTTGCGCATTGCGCGAATGATTGGCCACATCACCTACTTAAGCGACGATGTGATGAATGAAAAGTTTGGCCGTGAACTGCGCGATGCCGTCACGCACAACGCCACAGGCTATCGCTATTCCACACAAGACGTCGAGTTTCAAATCGAAAGTTACTTGCGCCATCAAGGCGATAAGTTCAGTGAGTACTTTGATGCCAACACCTACCTTCTGATTACTCGGGCCCTGGATTATTTTGATCCAGCTCGCACACTGGGTGGCAATCTCACCATCGCTTTGGCCAAAGCCACTTGTAAATTTTTACTGGTCAGCTTTACCACCGACTGGCGCTTCTCTCCAAAACGAAGCCGCGAAATGGTTCGCGCTTTGCTCGATAACAAACGCGATGTGAGCTACGCTGAAATTGATGCGCCACATGGCCATGACGCTTTCTTGTTAAACGACGAGCGCTACCTGAATGTGGTGCGTTCTTACTTTGACAACATGGCACAGGCCAACCCTGCAAGAGGTGCCAATTGAGCGAGCACGTCAACCTGCAAGCCATAGCGCGCTTGGTGCCTGAAGGCTCGCGCGTCTTGGATTTAGGCTGTGGTGATGGCGCGCTGCTTGATTACTTGCAAAAGCATCGCGCTTGTTCAGGCTACGGCGTTGAAATTGACGACCGGAATATTCAAGCTTGTGTCAAACGCGGCGTCAACGTCATTCAATTGAATTTGGACGAAGGTCTCAACATGTTTGCAGACCAATCCTTTGATGTGGTTTTGCAAATTGACACGCTTCAGCATTTGCGCAATGCCGAAGTGATGTTGCGCGAAACGGTTCGTGTGGGGCGCACAGGCATTTTGGCATTCCCTAATTTTGCACACTGGCCCAATCGTTTGAGCATTTTGACGGGCCGCATGCCTGTGACCAAACGACTGCCTTTCCAGTGGTACGACACGCCCAACATTCGCGTTGGCACCTTCGCCGATTTCGAACAATTGGCATTGCAAAATCAATTGAAAATCATCGACAGTTTTGGCTTGCAAGAAGGCCAAGAAGCCAGGTTCTGGCCTAACTTGATGGCGGGCACCGCTGTCTTCAAATTGCAGCGCTAGTTCGCCAACCGCACTCACAGCAGAAAGAGTTCCATGTCAAATCCAAGCACCATGCATTTTGTTGACCACGGCACCGGCGGAGGGCCTGAAGTCTTAACGCCCAGCACCTGTGCAACACCCACACCCAAGGCGGGTGAAGTCTTGGTCAAGGTCGCCTATGCAGGCGTCAATCGCCCTGACTGCTTGCAACGCAGCGGTCGTTATCCGCCACCTGCCGGCGCGTCCAGCATTGTGGGCTTAGAAGTTTCGGGTGAAGTGGTGGCACTGGGAGAAGGCGTGACCCAGTGGCGTTTGGGCGACAAGCTTTGTGCACTCACCAACGGCGGTGCCTATGCAGAATTTGTCACTGTGCCCGAAGGGCAAGCGCTACCCATTCCCAAAGGTTTCTCGATGCTGCAGGCTGCTGCGCTGCCTGAAAACTTTTTCACCGTTTGGACCAATGTTTTTCAGCGCGGCAAGTTGAAGTCGGGTGAAAGCATTCTGGTGCACGGCGGCTCTTCTGGCATTGGCTTAACCGCCATTCAACTGGCGCATGCTTTTGGCGCCAAGGTATTTTGCACCGTCGGCAATTCCGACAAGGTGGCCGCCTGCTTGAAAGTGGGCGCGCATGCGGCCATCGATTACAAGACCCAAGACTTTGTCGAAGAAGTGCTCAAACTCACCGATCAAGCCGGTGTGAATGCCATTTTGGACATGGTGGGCGGCAGCTACATGCAGCGCAATTTGCGCGCCTTGGCCATTGAAGGCCGCTTGCTTCAAATTGCTTTTTTGCAGCCCTCCAAAGTCGAAGTCGACTGGGTCTCTCTCATGGCCAAACGTCTCACGTTCACTGGCTCAACCTTGCGTCCTCGCAGTGCGCAAGACAAAGCGCAAATTGCAAATGAGTTGCATGCGCAAGTTTGGCCCTTGCTCGAGGCTGGCGACGTCGCGCCCGTTATTTACCAAGTTTTCGATTTGAAAGATGCGGCCAAGGCCCATGCACTGATGGAGTCATCGCAGCACATCGGCAAAATCATGCTCACGGTTGCGGGAGAATAAGTTCATGAGCGCCCATTTGTCCGTCGGTGTCATTGGCTTAGGCGCCATGGGCATGGGCATGGCGCAATCATTGCGTCGTGCCGGCCATGTTGTGAACGTCTTTGATGTTCGCGCAGAAGTCGCGCAAAAGTTTGCTGCAGAAGGCGGGGTCGCCTGCGCTTCCTTAGAAGCCATCGCTGCAGCGTCTGACATTTTGGTGTCTGTGGTGGTCAATGCCGCCCAAACCGAATCGGTGTTGTTTGGCGATGGCACGCCAACAGCTGGCTGCGCTAGCCACCTCAAACCTGGCAGCGTCTTTGTCATGTGCTCTACCGTCGAGCCCGCCTTCTCAGTCGGCCTTGAGAAAAAATTAAACGACAAAGGTCTTCTCTACATCGATGCGCCCATCTCTGGTGGTGCTGCCAAAGCAGCCTCAGGTCAAATGACCATGATGACTGCTGGCACGCCTGCGGCCTATGCCAAGGCTGAAACTTTTCTCAATGCCATGGCCGCCAAGGTTTACAAATTAGGCAACAGCGCAGGCGCCGGCAGCAAAGTCAAAATCATCAACCAGCTGCTGGCAGGTGTTCACATTGCCGCGGCCGCAGAGGCCATGGCCTTGGGTTTGCGCGAAGGCGTTGACCCCCATGCACTTTACGAAGTCATTACAAACAGCGCGGGCAACAGCTGGATGTTTGAAAATCGCATGGCACATGTGCTAGCTGCTGACTACACACCTTTGTCTGCTGTCGATATCTTTGTCAAAGACTTAGGTCTCGTGTTAGACATGGCGCGCGCCAGCAAATTTCCACTGCCCCTTTCTAGCACCGCGCATCAAATGTTCATGCAAGCCAGCACGGCTGGTTTTGCCAAAGAAGATGACAGCGCTGTGATCAAAATTTTCCCCGGCATTGAATTGCCCAAAGCCAAATAAACGGCTCGCAAAATTCCACCATTTGCGGCTTGAACTGAGCGAACGATCAAAGGCGAGACAACATGAAATTGGGTTGCATTGCGGACGACTTCACGGGGGCAACAGACTTGGCCAACAATTTGGTTCGCTCCGGGATGCGGGTGATGCAAACTTTTGGTGTGCCTCAAGCTGCGCTATCTTCAGACGTCGACGCGGTGGTCGTGGCTTTGAAATCTCGCACCATACCCGCCAAGGAAGCCATTGCACAATCTCTGGAAGCCCTTCAATGGCTTCAAGCGCAAGGCGCAGAACAAATCTATTTCAAATACTGCTCAACGTTTGACAGCACCCCTGCGGGCAACATCGGCCCCGTGACTGAAGCCTTGATGGATGCGCTTGACTGCCAATTTACCATTGCCACACCGGCATTTCCAGACAACGGCAGAACGGTTTTCAAAGGCTATTTGTTTGCAGGGGCTGTGCTCTTGAATGAAAGCGGCATGCAAAATCATCCGCTCACCCCCATGACCGACGCCAACTTGGTTCGTGTGCTGCAAGCTCAAACCCAACGCAAAGTCGGATTGATCGATCACACCGTCATGGCCAAAGGCAGTGCCGCCATCAGCGAGAAAATCAAACAACTCCAAGCCGATGGTGTGGGTGTGGCCATTGTCGACGCCACCAGCAATGAAGATTTAAAAACGCTTGGGCCCGCCTTGAAAAACATGCCTTTGGTCACCGCTGGTTCTGGCGTGGCCATTGGTTTGCCGGCCAACTGGCATTTGCAAGCATCGGCCAGTGCGGGCGCGTTGCCCAAAGCCACCAGCCATCAGGCCATTGTGTCTGGCAGCTGCTCTATTGCCACGCAAGGACAAGTGGCGCACTACCAAAGTTTGGGATTGCCCAGCTGGCAGTTCAAGCCCTTAAGCTGGTCTACTCACGATGTGCCCGCACAAATTAAAGCTCAAGTGTCACAAGCGCTGGCTTGGGCGCAGCCGCTGCTTGGCAAGGGTCCTGTTCTCATTTATGCCACCACCGACGCCGACACACTTCAACAAGTACAGGCCAAGTTTGGCCGGGAGAAAGCGGGTGAATGGATGGAGTCTGCCATGGCGCAAGTCAGTGTGGGCTTGCTGCAATTAGGTGTGAAGCAATGGGTCATTGCTGGCGGGGAAACTTCGGGTGCTTGCGTTCAAGCTTTGAATATTTCGCAAATGCAAATTGGCCCGCAAATTGATCCAGGTGTGCCTTGGTGTTATGCGCCTCAACATGCGGCAGGGCACCTTACTTTAAAGTCTGGCAATTTTGGGACTCCTGATTTTTTTACCAAGGCCTTGAAGCTTTTGACGGAGACATGCGCATGAGCAACAGACAAAATCAAACGCTACACCTGACTGAAGCGCAAGCCCGCGAAGAAATTTGCCGCATTGGTCAAAGCTTGTTTGAGAGGGGCTATGTGCATGCCACTGCAGGCAATATCAGTGTGCGACTTGAAGATGGCTTCTTGATCACACCCACCGATTCATGTCTGGGCTTTTTAGAAACCGCCGATTTGGCTTTGCTGGATGCACAAGGCCAGCAATTGAGTGGCAAACGCGCCAGCAAAACGATGGCACTGCACCGCAAAATTTATGAGGCCAGCGACCATGCGCTAGGCAGTTGGCCCGCTCAATGCGTGATTCACACACACAGCACCCATTGTGTGTCACTGAGTTTGAGCGCAACAGGCCCTGAACTTTTGCCGCCTATCACCCCTTACTTTGTCATGAAAGTGGGGCATGTGCCCTTGATCCCTTATTTCAGACCCGGTGATCCCATGGCGGCAGATGCGGTCGCCGATGCAATTCTTCACTACGCTCAATTAGACACACCGATTCGCGCTGTGATGTTGTCGAAACTTGGGCCCAACGTTTGGCATCAAGATTTGAGCAGCGCCATGGCTGCACTTGAAGAGCTGGAAGAAACTGCCAAGCTTGTGCAAATGACAGGACCTCAAGCTCTGGAAAATTTGTCAGATGCTCAAATAGAGGAACTGCGGCAGAATTTTGATGCGGCTTGGTAGTTTCTTGCCGAACTTCACATTGACCTTTTTTTCATTGCACCACCCTTCGACACTTGAAAGCTGAACATGCCTCAATTCGCTGCCAATCTTTCCATGATGTACCCCGACATGGATTTCTTAGACCGCTTTGAAGCTGCGGCCAAAGATGGCTTCAAAGCTGTTGAGTATTTATTTCCATACGCCTATGCCGCAGAAGAATTGGCAGCACGACTCAAAGGTAACGGCCTTCAGCAGGTTTTATTCAACATGCCGCCCGGCGGCATTGACGATGCAAGCACCTTGGGCGCTTGGGAAAAAGGCGATCGCGGCACAGCCTGCTTACCAGGCCGTGAGGCCGAATACAAAGCGGGCGTAAATCGCGCCATGCGCTATGCAGAAATTTTGAACTGCCCCCGCATTCACTCCATGGCGGGTTTGTTGCCCGCTGGTGTTTCACGCGATCAAGCACAAGCCGCCTTGGTGGCGAATTTAAAGTGGTCCTGCCAAGCAGTGCGCGCACACGGCCTAGATGTTTTGCTTGAGCCCATTAACCTGCGCGGCATTCCCGGGTTTTTTGTCAACCGCCAAGACCATGCGCACGAAATATTGGCGCAAGTGAACGAGCCCAATTTAAAGGTGCAAATGGATTTGTTCCACTGCCAAATTGTCGAGGGCGACGTCACCACCAAATTGGAACGTTACTTTCCTACAGGCAACGTCGGCCACTTGCAAATTGCCGATGTGCCCTTGCGTCACGAACCCGGCACCGGTGAATTAAATTGGCCTTATGTATTTGACTTGATCGATCGCCTGTCTGCAGAATGGGGTTGGGAAGGTTGGATTGGTTGTGAATACGTTCCTGCTGACACCACCTCAGGTGGCACTTCTCGCGGCTTGTCATGGCTGAAATCAAACTGAATTTTTTGGAGAGCATCATGAACGCACCGATTCACAAAGAACTTCCTGTACACCTGTTGAACGCTGAGACGGCTTTGCGCGATGTCACGCAATCGTGGGACTCGAGCATTTTAAAAGAGCTCACAAGCTACATTGAAATTCCCGCCAAGTCCCCGTCCTTTGACAGCAACTGGGAAGCGAATGGCTATCTCGACACGGTGCTGCGCCAAACAGCCGCGTGGATTGAGGCGCAAAAAGTGGCAGGTCTCCGCTTAGAAATTTTGCGCTTGCCTGGCCGCACACCGGTTTTGTTTTTTGATATTCTCGCCACGCGTGCTGCGTCTGAAGGTTCTGGTCAAACGGTTTTGATGTATGGCCACTTGGACAAACAACCCGAGTTCAGTGGCTGGCGAAATGACTTAGGCCCTTGGACGCCCAAATACGAAAACGGCAAACTCTATGGCCGCGGTGGTGCTGATGACGGCTATGCCGCCTATGCCAGCATTGCCGCCGTTCAGGCTTTGAAAAATCAAAACACACCGCACCCCCGCATCGTGGGTTTGATAGAAACGTGCGAAGAGTCGGGCTCTTACGATTTGATGCCCTACATCGATACACTGCGCCCGCGCTTGGGCGATGTGGGCTTGGTCATTTGCTTAGACAGTGGCGCTGGCAACTACGATCAGTTGTGGCTCACCACCAGTTTGCGTGGCATGGCCAGTGGCACCTTGAAAGTTGAAATTTTGACAGAAGGCATTCACTCCGGCGATGCCTCTGGTTTAGTGCCCTCCAGCTTTCGCATCATGCGCCAGGTGCTTGACCGTTTGGAAGACAGCAAGTCAGGGCGCCTTCTGCCTGACAGCTTCCACTGCGAAGTGCCGGCTGATCGATTGGCACAAGCGAAAGCCACCGCAGGTATTTTGGGTGAAGAAGTTTACAAACGTTTTCCTTGGGCGCACTACGACTGCGGTGGCTCCACCACGTTTGCATTGCCCACCACCACCGATCCTT
>Ga0209768_10000809_pt1 | contig 20485 bp, 20 predicted proteins | sample LauGreSBDMM110SD_3_FD_187564 | JGI IMG/M metagenome (GOLD analysis project Ga0209768, IMG submission 187564) | Freshwater lake microbial communities from Lake Michigan, USA - Sp13.BD.MM110.SD (SPAdes) (version 2) | ecosystem: Environmental > Aquatic > Freshwater > Lake | place: Lake Michigan... | reverse complement strand
GCCTAAATACAAATAATCGTATTGGGGTAGTGTATGTACAATTTCTTTTAAAACGGTTAAGCCTCCGTAACCACTATCAAAAACGCCTATGGGTTGTTTCATTTGGTAAAAATAGTTTTTTATACTCCCTTACTTATCATAAGACTCATTTTTTTATAAAAGTAAAGCCTTTCAACTAATTGAAAGGCTTTACAGAATTATTTTATACAAAAATTAGTTTGCTTTTACAGCTGGCTTTGCAGTTGCAGCAGCTGGGTCTTTAATAGCTAACTTCTTTTTTACTAATGCCATAACATCATCTCCTGGAGGTGCAACAATTATTGTGCTTACATCTAATATATATGCATAACCAGCTTCTTTTGCTACAGCTTTAATAGCATCCATTGCTTTTGCACGTATTGGAGTTAACAATTGTTGTTGACGTTGTTGTAATTGCTCTTGTGCTTTTTGACTGAAGCCTTGTACCTCTTGATACAACTTAAACAATGTATTTCTCTTAAACGTTTTTTGGTTATCGGTAAGCTTTGCAGAATCTTTGATAAACAAACTATCTTGCTCGTTTAATTCCTTAATCAAGTCATTATTTTGCTCTTGCAATAAGCGTTGATATTCTTCTAAATCTTTTGATGCTTTTTCAGACTCGGGCATTGAACCCATTAATTCTTCTGTATTAACATACCCAATTTTTTGTTGTGCTGATGCGGTAAAAAAACCTAAGGCCATTACACTTGCTACGATTAATTTTTTCATTTTTTTAAGTTTACTTTTCTTTTTTTTATTAAGTAGATTTTATTATCAAAAAGGCTGCTTACGTACAGCTTATTATGATTTATTTAACACCTAAATTTCTGAGCACATCATCGCTCCTATCCAATTTAGGGTCAGCAAAGATAACGGTAATTCCTTCACTTTTGTCTAAAATAAAGTCATATTGTTTATCTACCGCTAATTTTTGTACTGCGTTGTATACTCTATCCTGTATTGGTTTTATAAGCTCTTGTCTTTTTTTAAACAAGTCGCCTTCAAAACCAAAGCGTTTTTTTTGTAAATCTCTTAATTCTTTTTCTTTGTTAAAAATTTCGTCTTCTCTTTTCTTTTTTAATTCATCGCTAAGCATAATAGCTTCTGCATCAAAATCTTTTAGCATTTTATCTACTGCTGTTTGTTTTTGATCAATTTCTTGCTGCCATTGTACGCTAAATTGATCTAATCTTTCTTGTGACTCTTTATATTGCGGTACTTTTTCTAAAATATATTTAGAATCAATAACGGCATAACGTTGTGCTTGTGCGGTAGTTAACACAAAGTAGCAAGTTGCTAGTAAAAAAAGTTTTTTCATTTTTAATTATTAATTTTTAATTATTAATTCCTATTGTGGCTCTTGACCTAGCATAAAGGTAAATTTAGCTGCGCCTTTTAAGCCACTTGTTGGTGTATACCTGTCAAACCCTATGCCATAATCGAAACCTAACAAACCAAACATTGGTAAAAAGAAACGCATACCTACCCCTGCTGATCTACGAAGTTTAAACGGATTGTAAGTCTTAAAATCGTACCAACCATTTGCAGCCTCAAAAAAAGCTAACCCATAAATTGTACTTGTAGGGCTAGTACTAAATGGATACCGAAGCTCCATTGTATATTTATTAAAAATAGAAAAATACTGCTGAACATTGCTGCCATTATCTGGATTTACTTTTGGGTCAGATGAGGTATACACTGGATAACCTCTATGTGCAATAATATCATAACCTAATAGAGCAAACTGATTATTTAACCCTGCATCTCCCACCTGAAAGCGCTCGAAAGGAGATACTTGTAATTTGCTATTATATTTACCAATAAAGCCATATTTAGCAGCGGCTTTAAAAATAAATTGTTTATTTTTTTCAGCTCCTCTTGCCCTTCCTATTGGTACATACCATTCACCATCAAAACGCCATTTGTGAAACTCTGGCAATTTAAACTCGTTTTCGTCGCCAATTTTTATACCCATTAATGAATAGGGTAATGTAAGCTGGCCACTAAACATAAAGTTAGAACCTGAAGTTGGGAAAATAGGGTTTGGCCCAGCAGAGTTACGAAGTAAGGCTATTTTTAAGCTTATATTGGTTGATGTACCGTTTGATAAATTACCAAACCCACCAATCAAATAATTTTTAAGTTCGTAGGTTTGCACATTTAAAGCATAGATTAAGTTAAAAAAGTCATCTGGCCATTTTAATTGCTTACCTAACGATATGCTGAAGTTGTTTATTTTTACATACGATGTATCGCCACATTTTCTACAAAAAGTTCCTGTTCTGCTATCAAAAGTATTAGCTTGTTTTGTATTGGAGTAGCCAATAGTAAAAGAGTTTCTTTTTTTACCTCCTAGCCATGGCTCGGTAAATGAAAAATTGTAGCTACGAAATGCTTTACCATTCGATTGTATTCTTGCACTTAGTCTTTGCCCATCGCCACTGGGCAAAGGATCCCAAGTTGATTTTTTACGAATATTTTTTAGGGAGAAGTTGCTAAAGGTAATACCTAAAGTACCTGTTAAACCTATACCTCCGCCAAAACCAGCAGAAAGCTCTAATTGATCTGCAGATTTTTCTTCAATTTCCCAATTAATATCTACTGTACCATTTTCGGCATTAGGCACAACGTTTGGATTAATTTTTTCGGCGTTAATAAAACCTAACTGACCTAATTCTCTTTGTGTTCTAATAATATCTTGACGGCTAAATTTTTCGCCAGGTATGGTACGTAACTCTCTTCTAATTACATAGTCTTTTGTTTTATCGTTACCGCTTACCGTTATGTTACCATAAACAGCTTGAGGGCCTTCAGTCATTCGTACTTCAAAGTCTATGGTATCATTATATACAGCAGTTTCTACAGGATCAACCCTATAAAATAAATAACCATCATCCATATAAATACTACTAATATCTCCACCCTCAGCAGATAGTTGTTTACCTAATCGCTTATTTAATAATTCTAAATTGTACACATCGCCTCGTTTAATACCTAGCAATACATTTAATATAGAATCTTTATACTTTGTATTTCCTCTCCAAGTAATATTTCCAAAATAATATTTATTGCCTTCGTTTACTTTTATATCAACATTAAGATTTCCTTTGGTATCGTAAAACTGAGTATCGGCGACTATTGTAGCATCTCTAAAGCCTTGAGAGTAATAATAATCCAATACTTTTTCTTTATCCTCTAAATATTTTTTTTCGCTGAATTTAGCTCCACTAAATAATTTAAAACGTATGTAGGGATCTAATATTTCTTTGGTTTTACTAAGCGATAAAAAACCAAAATCGTTTATGTATTCTATAAACGTTAATTGTTTAGATGAATCGCCATAAGGGCTTTCTACTTTTGCAGGGAATAAGGTAACCCTACTCATTTCCTTGGTACCCTTCATTTGCTTTTTAAGCTTTGCTTCAGCAACCTCCTCGTTGTTGGTAAAGTTTAATGAGCTTACTCTTACTTTTTTCCCCTTTGCTATAAAAAAAGTCAGTATTATCCCGTTATTAATAGCGTTGGATTTTTCTTCTTTCATCTCCACACTTACATTACGGTAGCCTTTATCTGTATAAAATTTTTGAATAACTTCTACAGCGCTTATTTTCATATTATCTGTTACAACTCTATCTCTTGCTAAACCTACTTTTTCCTTAAGGTCATCTTTCTCCCCTTTTTTTACACCTTCAAAAATAAATTCAGCTAATCTTGGTCGTTCTGTAACATCTAATAAAATGTATATATCTCTATCTACAACTTTTGTTATATAAACTTTTACATCGGCTATTAAATTTTGTTTCCAAAGTTTATTTATTGCTTTTCCAAACGCATCGCTGCCCGGCAGTTGCACTTTATCGCCAATGGCTAAACCCGATATTGATACAAGTAAATTTTCATCAAATGCTTTTGTTCCTTTTACCTCAATACCTGCTATTGTATATTCTTTTGGAAATTTAGATTTATATATTTCTAGTAATGCTGGATCTATAGAGGTGGGAATGGTATCAAGCTGAGCAATAGCCATTTGGCTACTAAATACAAATGTTACACTAAATAAAAATATTTTGTAAAATAGCTGCATGTATAGTTAATTTTCGATGAGCAAATTAAGCTCTTTAATTAAAAGTATTTGTTAAGATTAATGCACTTAAACCCTAAATAGGAATTTAAAACCATTTTTATAAAGTATTTAACCTAAAAACTGCCAAATTACCTCTTGGCAATTAAACGGTTAGCTGTCAACTTTTTTTACTTGTTCGCTTGTTTTTCCAAATCGTCGTTCTCTGCTTTGATAATCTATTATTGCTTTATATAAATCTTCTTTTCTAAAATCGGGCCAAAGGGTATCGGTAAAATACAACTCGGCATATGCTAATTGATACAACAAAAAATTACTAATTCTATATTCGCCACTTGTACGTATCATTAACTCCGGATCGGGGTAGCCCTTTGTGGTTAAATAGTTTTTTATAGTATCTTGATTAATATCATTTACCTGTAATTTTCCTTGTTTAACTTCTGTAGCAATAGCTTTTACCGCTTCTGTTATTTCCCATCTGCTACTGTAACTTAAAGCCATTATTAGGTTTAAACCAGTATTGCTACTAGTTTCTTGCAAGGCTTCGTTAAGCTCTGCTTTAGCTGCATCGGGCAGCATACTAACATTGCCAATTACATGTAGCTTAATGTTATTTTTATTAAGCGTGGGCACTTCTTTTCTAATTGTTTCTATCAACAATTCCATTAAACCATTTACTTCGTAAGCTGGTCTGTCCCAGTTTTCGGTACTAAAAGCATATAAAGTAATATACTCTATACCCAACTCGGCAGCACCAGTGGCTATATCCCTTACACTCTCTACTCCATGCCAGTGGCCATACAACCTATCTTCGCCCTTACTTGTGGCCCATCTACCATTACCATCCATTATAATGGCAATGTGACGTGGTAAACGCTGTATGTTTATGGAATTTTTTATACTCATTAAAGACGAAAAAAGGCTTACAGCCTTTGTTTGGGCTGCAAAAGTAGGTAAAATTTAGGATAGATTTATGAGTTTTTGTGAGATTGTTTGGGAATACATAAATTTTACAAATACAAGCATTAATATTTTATAATTGAATGATTTTCAGTTTTTTATTTTATAGGTTGTATTCATTATATCTCCTCTACGCCCAGTAAATCCATATTCGGCAATCATTCCATTTCTACGTTGTTACAGCGACCAATTATGCCCATTTTCGCTAAAGTAAGTATCCCAGTCATAGTTGGCATAGTTATCCATAACCCATCTATTACAACCTCCACTTATAACCAGGTTTTATATTTATAGGTATTGGTAAATACCAAAAACTAATCCATTATCTTCTGCGGCTTTAAACCTAATACTAGTGCGTTACTTTTTACTGCACAGGTTTGATTACCATTTAATGTAGCATTGTAAATTAATATAATTCCAGTAGTTGGTAAAGTTATGTACTGCTCAATTATAACAGTGCTATCCGTAATGGCTTTTTGTAAAAGTTGAACTACATCACTCGCAGTAGCTTTAAGGAGTTGAGATGACCCAACAGGATAATAGACTTTTTTTTGCATTTGTACAAAGCATACAAAATACCCAACCCACAGTAAGCATAAAGCAGAGAATGAGCGCCATAGTTTAATTGTTTGTGTTTTGAATAACTATGGTTTCACACAGAAAAAAAGGGTTTATAATAGTTTATATATGGTATGGAATGCAAGAGATATGCTTATTTATTTGGGCAATTTTGAAGATATTGAATTTGATGAAAATACCAAATTAATTTGCACTAGGGCATCTGTAGGTGCTAATATTAAACGATAAACCAATTTCTGCAATTATATATTGGTCTCTTTGTTTGCTAAAGCCTCTTTGCCTACCTTCTCTTCCTAAAAGATTTGCTGGGTCAATTTCGTAAGAACGATCTTGTAATAAAGCAGCTGTTGATCCTGTAGTAAAATTTGTACTGCCAGCATAGGTAGTGCTAACATCATCTAAATAATCGGTATTTGTTAAGCGTTGAGTAACTTCCATTGTAAAGTTTATTTTTTCGCTTAAACTAAATTTTAATCCTACGCCAATGGGTATACAAATACCTGTTGGGCTATATTGTTTTCTTCCTTTGTAACCAACCAATTGCCCCTCGGTACCCAAAGGGCGTAAAAATATTTTTTCGTTATTTAAATAGGTGTAGGGGTCGTAGGAAAAAGCGCCAATACCCACTGTTACATAAGGGGTAAAGCTAAATTCTTTTGTGCCGGGTATAAATTTAAAAAAATTAAAATCGCCCTGTGCTGTTAACTCCCAAATATTACTATTAAAACTAAGATTACGAGTTTTTTGATAGTCATTTTTGCTGTACGTATCACTATACCCAACTTGAGCATAGTGTGCGTTTAGCCTTGCCGCTATATAATTGCCAAATTGTTTTCTAAAAAAAAGTCCTACAGATGGTTTAGGCCTGTTTAACCCTGCTCTTGTATTTAAATCCCCAAAATAGTGTGCAGCACCCACTGTAATACCAACCTCCCCTTTTTGTACATACTCAAGGTATTGATATTGTGCTTTTGTAGTATTTAACGAAAATATTAAAACAATTATAGCTAAAAATCTAATTTTCATATATGTTGCAAAATAAAGAATTGTTTTTGTAAAAACGTGGTATAACTACATTTATGTTTTGATAGATTGTTAAATCTTTTAAAAACTTACTTTCTCTATACGTATACCTGCGCTAAGAACATTCAACAACGGATTATCTCTCATTAATTGTGTAAGCGAATACTGGTAAGTATCTTTTTTAGTAAATTTAAATGGGGCGGCAGTAATTTTTTTTCTTATTTCCCAAATATCATTCATTGCTATCCCTTCCCATCCTGTTGCATCGGTGGCTAAACCAATGTCTAATTTTTGGTTTACAATAGTGTCTGTTTTAGAGTGAACTTTTATATTAAGCCAAATATTATTGTACTTATAGGCATCAGTATGTCTAAGCACAATGTATACATTATAAAAAGAGGAGGTATCTGCAATAGCTAACTGCCCTGTGGCATTAAAATTATTCTGCCATTTATAATTTGGGATAGATGTATTATTTTCATACACATCTAATTGCTTGCAAGAAAAATTAATAATAAGCGGTAAGCTAAAAAGTATGGGTAATCGTTTAAAAAGCAATTTCATTTTTATAAAGCATTTAAAACTTGTTCTTTGGCTTTTTCTAATTCGTCTTTCATTTTTACCACACATTTTTGAATATCGGCATCATACGCTTTACTGCCTGTAGTATTTATTTCTCTGCCAATTTCTTGCAAAATAAACGATAATTTTTTGCCTTTCCCTTCCTCTGGCTCATTTAATATAGTTTTAAAGTACTCACAATGTTGTCGTAAACGAATTTGCTCTTCATGAATATCAATTTTTTCCATATAGTAAATCAGCTCTTGCTCCATTCTGTTGTTATCAATATTTTCTTTGCCTACATTTTTTTCTAATAAATTATTTATTTCGTCTTTAATTCTTTTTTTACGGTTGGGCTCTAGCACTAAAATAGCTTCCTCTTGTTGGTTAATATTATCTATTCGTTGTATTAAATCTTTTTCTAAGCTAGCTCCTTCATCCATTCTATGTTGGTTTAAGTTACCAAGTGCAGCAAGTAAAACTTTGTTAAATTCAATAAAATCGAGTTCACTAATTACATCATTTGTTGGCGTAACCACCTCTGGCAAACGTAGTAAAGCACTTAAAACAGCACTAGTATCCATATTACATTCTGTAGCTACTTCTGTAATTTGTTTGTAATATGCTTTTATTAAATCGGTATTAATATTTACAGGCTTGGATGTACCATTTTGCTTAACTACAACCATACAATCTATAGTTCCTCTTACTAAATGCTCTTGCAAAATGTTGCGTATTTCAAACTCGTAAGGACGTAAAAGTGGGGGTAATCTTAATTGCAACTCAAACTGTTTACCATTAAGTGCTTTTATTTCTACCAAAAAGGTTTTATCATTTGTTGTTTGCTCTGCCCTTCCAAAACCCGTCATCGATTTTAACATACATTGTATTTATTGCAAGATAAGAATTAGTAATGAGTACACCGTATTCACTAGATAGATATCAACAATTTAGGTGCCGTAGTTTTCTACAACAGTTAATCGCATATATCTTTCGGGATTAGTAATTGGTAAAAACCCAAACTGCTGATATAAGCCATGTGCATCAAGCGTTGCTAACAACCAGCGTCTAAAATTTTGTAAGTGTGGATGTGCTAAGATTATTTCCATTAACCATTTGCTTAATCCCTTTCCTCTATACTCCTCTACAATAAATACATCGGCCAAGTAACCAAAGGTTGCACAATCTGTTATTACTCTTGCAAAACCAATTTGTTGTTTTATACTTTTTGTTTGCTCATTAATTTTATACAAACCAAAACAAATAGAATGTTGGATACTTGTTTGTACAACTTGTAATGGAATATTTGTTGCCCAATAACTTTCGTTACATAAATAATTATGTACAACGTTACTATCAATCTTTAATTTATCATCGCTAATTAAAAAATTATTTCTACCTACTTCGTAGTGTTGCATACCTTAAAATGATGAGGTGTTAAAAAAAATAAAGTCTAACATTTTTGTGTTAGACTTTAATATATAGATGGGTTAGTAAGTACGGGAACCAAATTCCCTTCACAATATTAAAAAATAATTTCTCTATAATAAAATATATTCCACTATTTTTTATTCACATTTTATTTTACGCTGTGGATAAGCGTTGTTAGAAAACACAAATTTCTACAAAATTATTTTATGATTTTCCTATACTTTTTGTTAACGCATTTTTATAAATAAAAATAAGTAGCGCTAAAACTATTGATTTTATTGATTCATAAGAGGTTTTGTTTTTTCAATTATAAATTTTTAATGCCTTTTTATTATTAAAGTAAACAAAAAAAATGGGCTATAAAATAAAATTTTTGAGCAAAAAAAAGAAAGAAAAAAAGCTGAATTTTATTAAAATAAATTTAGGTTTCGTACAATAATGGGGCATTTTAAGTGTATGGTGTATAAATTAAAGCATAGTACCTTTGTAAAAATAAAAAAATATGCAGTTCCCTTCTCCTGTTTCTATAGAATGGTTAGCCGAATTTGTTGAAGCAAAATTAATTGGTAATACTCAAGGCAATGCCTCGGGCATTAACGAAATACATAAGGTAGAAAAAGGCGATATCGTTTTTGTTGATCATCCAAAGTATTATGATAAGTGTATTAATAGCCTTGCAGATTTTATACTAATAAATAAAGAAGTTGATTGCCCAACAGGTAAAGCATTATTAATTGTTGCCAATCCATTTGAAGCGTATTGTAAAATTGTAAATCATTTTCGTCCCTTTACTCCATCAACAACTATCATAAGTAATAGTGCAAAAATTGGTGAGGGAAGTTTTATTTATCCAAATAGTTTTATAGGAAACAATGTAGTTATTGGAAAAAATTGTATCATTTATCCAAATGTTTCTATACTTGATTATTGTGTACTTGGTGATAATGTAATTATACAAAGTAGCACAGTAATTGGTAGTGATGCATTTTATTACAATACCAAAAAAGATAACGCTTTTTGGTATAAAAGAATGCCAAGTTGCGGTACTGTACTTATAGAAGATAATGTAGAAATTGGTAGTGGTTGTACTATTGATAGAGGGGTAAGCCATAATACAATTATTGGTGCAGGTACCAAATTTGATAACCAAATACATATTGGGCATGATACCGTTGTTGGTAAAAATTGTTTGTTTGCTACAGGGGTAATTGTTGCTGGCGTAGTTACCATTGAGGATGGTGTAACTATATGGGGAGGTGTAATTGTAAATAAAACATTAACCATTGGCGAAAATGCGGTGTTACTTGGCCGTACAGGAGTAAGTAGCAGTATTATGGGCAATAAAACGTATTGGGGTACACCTGCACAAGAGGCGAGTATTGTAAAAAGAGAACTTATTTGGATAAAACGAATACCACAAATTTGGGAGAAGGTGATGGGGAAGTAAATTAATTAAGAATTAAAAATTAGGAATTTACTACTTGAATTTTCACTAATTAGTTTTTAACTCCTTGCAAACTCTTTCTATAGTGTCTTCTATTTTTGTGTAGGTAAAATTAGGAAGATGTTTTAATAGTTTACTATTATCAAACGTAACTTTTGCTAAGGCCGTTTTTGTTGTTTCTTTTGTTAGTAAAGGATCATTTTTTGTAAACCAACTTTTTATAGCCTCTACCCGCCAAGCCAATGCAGCAAAAAATGGAGTTACTTTTTTGGCAGGTTGTTTTTTACCAAATCCCTTTGCTATTAAATTAAATACTTGTTGATAGGTTTTATTTTCGGCACTTACAATAAAACGTTGTGCAGTAATATTGCTTTGCATTAAGTCAATCATAATTTTAGCAACATCTTTTACATCCACAAAGCCAGTGCTACCTGTTGTGTACCAGGGAAACTCGTTGTACACATTTTTAAAAATTTTTGTACTACTATCTTCCCAATTTCCATTACCCAAAATTATTGTTGGGTTTACCATTACTGCATTTAACCCTTCGGCAATACCCCGCCAAACTTCCATTTCGCCAAGGTATTTACTTTGTCCGTAAGCACTATTACTAGTTTCTGGCGTCCAATTCATTGTTTCGTCAATAGGTTTATCTTCTCGTATTCTTCCTAAAGCTGCTACACTGCTTACATACACCATTTTTTTTACCCCAGCACTTAACGCAGCATTTACAACATTAGCCGTACCCTCAATATTTATTTTAAATAGTTGTTGCTTTTGTTTTGGACTAAATGAAACAATTGCTGCACAATGATACACTTCCTCAATACCTTCCATGGCTTCTTCTAATCCAACAATATCCAAAATATTGCATTGAATTTGTTGTACTAAACTATTATTGAAAATGGCTAACGGCGTTTTATTGTACAACGCTTTTATGGGTTTGCCTTGTTGTAGTAATTGTGTAATTAATTCGTTGCCTAATAAACCTGCACCGCCTGTTACTAAAATCATACCTCCAGCCCCTGAAGGGGAGTTATTAATGTTTTGCAAAATGTATTATTTAGTTATAGTTGTAAAAGCCTTTGCCCGTTTTCTTCCCTAGTTCGTTAGCGGCTACTTTATTTATTTGTAATGATGATGGTTTAAAACGCTCTTCACCATTAAAGGCATGGTACAACGATTGTGTTACGGCTAAATTAATATCCATACCAATTAAATCCATCAGTTTAAATGGGCCCATTTTAAAACCCGTAGCTTCCATAAGTTCATCTACATTTTCAATGGTTGCATTACCTTGCTCAACCAAATTCATAGCTTCTAAATAATAATGCCTGGCTACTCGGTTTACAATAAAACCCGGAGCATCTTTACAAATTACTGGCGTTTTATTTAACTGTTTACATAAGTCATAAACAGTTTGTGCTGCTTCATCACTTGTTTGCTCCCCTTTTACAACCTCTACCAATTTCATTAATGGGGCTGGGTTAAAAAAGTGCATACCTACCACCCTTGCCGGGTTTTGTATGCCTGCTTGTATTGCAGAAATAGATAAAGATGAGGTGTTGGTTGCAAAGATTGCTTCACTATGGTTAACCTCTGCCAATTGATTAAATATAGAAACTTTAGCTTCTACTTTTTCTACAATAGCTTCTATAAAAACATCGGCAATACAGTCGTTGGTATCGGTAACAAATTTTATTCGGTTAAAAATAGTTGACTTTTCTTCTACCGAAATTTTTTGTTTATCTACCAAGTAGTTTAAATTTTTTTGAATAGCCGTTTTTGCTTTTTCTATCCCTTCGGTATTAATATCATACAACAAGGTATAAAAGCCGTTTTGTGCACATACATGCGCTATACCGCTACCCATGGTACCAGCTCCTATTATGCAAATGGTGTTAATATTTTCCACTATTTTTTTTTGATTTAACAGTTAGCTTACCAACAGCAATTTTTGTTTTGCCAAAAGAATTACACTGCACCAGTAAACTGCTTCAAAAATCTAACATCGTTTTCGCTAAACAAGCGTAAATCTTTTATTTGATATTTGAGCATCGCAATCCTTTCTATCCCCATGCCAAAAGCAAAGCCATTGTATTTGTTGCTATCAATACCACAATTATCTAACACATTAGGGTGTACCATACCGCAGCCCAAAATTTCTACCCAGCCAGTTTTTTTACAAACGCTACAACCCTCTCCTCCACATATCAAACAACTGATATCCATTTCTGCACTTGGTTCGGTAAAGGGGAAATAGCTTGGCCTAAAACGTACCTTAACATCTTTACCAAACATTTCTTGTACAAAAAAGTAAAGTGTTTGTTTTAAGTCGGCAAAGCTTACATTTTCGGCAATGTATAAACCCTCTACTTGATGAAAAAAGCAGTGAGCCCTTGCACTAATTGTTTCATTACGGTATACTCTGCCAGGGCAAATAATACGAATGGGTAATTTACCTTGCCCATTCTTCATACCGGCTTTTTGCATTTCTCTTACTTGTACACTGCTTGTGTGTGTACGTAGCAACCAATCAGGGTTTTGAGCTATGTAAAAAGTATCTTGCATATCTCTTGCAGGATGATTTTCGGGTAAGTTTAATGCGGTAAAATTATGAAAGTCATCTTCTACCTCTGGCCCTTCTGCCACTGCAAAACCAAGGCGTTGAAAAATAGAAATAATTTTATTTTTTACCAAGCTTATGGGATGGCGACTACCAAGCGGCAAATCATCTGCCGGAAGCGTGAGGTCTTGTGTATGGTGAGTGGTGAGTGGTGAGTTATTGCCACTACTTAATTTTAGCTGCTCGTATTTTTCCTCAACAAATAGTTTAAATTCATTTAACCGTTGACCAGCTTCTTTTTTATTTTCGGTAGCAACATTTTTCATTTCCCCCATTATAGCTTTTACAAAACCTTTTGTACCCAAGTATTTAATTCTAAAAGCCTCAGGATCGTTTTCAACGTTGGTAATAATTTTTTCTTTTAATTCTTTTATTTGATTTAATAACTGTTCCATAGCTACAAAGATAAGAATTGTAATGCAGTTGAGAGTTGAGAGCGGATTGCACAAGCAAAAACTAAAACCCCCAATCATTTAGTAGTATTGGCACATGACCAAGCTCTTGCAAACACAACAGACTCTGCTTTTTTATATCAATTTAGTATAAAGCTAAAAGCAAAAGATGAGTATAATATTGAGCAAATTAGCCTATACCCGTTTTTTAAAAAATAAACGATAATTATTAAATAAAAGATTTAATTTTAGGTATTAAATTTATAGAAAAATGCCATTATTCAAATCGGGCAACCCAGCCCTTGCAGAAAAAAGATTTAGAGATACTGTTTTAGATGATGTAGTAACCTATGAAAATGCCATGACGGTAAGAGGCACTTTACAAAAGTTTGGCTTTTTAATGATTATGGTATTAGGCACTGCCTTGTATAGTTGGAAAGAATTTGCAAGTGGTGGTAATACAATGCCTTTAATTTTAGTAGGTGCATTTGGGGGACTAATTATCGCCATTATACTTACGTTTAAAAAAGAATGGAGCCCTTTTTTAGCACCCGCCTACGCCTTATTAGAAGGTTTGTTTGTAGGTGCAATTAGTGCTTACTATAATTATGTTTTTGCTGCTAAAGCTCCTTTTATTATAATGAATGCAGTGGGGTTAACATTAGCTTGTGCGGTTGCTATGTATTTATTGTATAGTTTTAAAATTATACAGGCTACTCAAAAATTTAAAGCTATTGTGATGACTGCTACTGCAGGCATAGGTATATTTTATTTACTTACTTGGGTATTAAGTTTTTTTGGAGTTAGCCTTCCCTTTTTACACGAGGGAAGCCTTATGGGTATTGGTTTTTCGCTGTTTATTGTTGCTATTGCTGCCCTTAATTTAATTTTAGATTTTGATATGATAGAGCAAGGCGCAGCCCTCGGTGCCCCAAAGTATATGGAATGGTATGGTGCTTTTGGTTTGTTGGTTACTATTGTATGGTTGTATTTAGAAATTTTACGTTTACTAAGCAAATTGAGTAGTAGGGATTAATTTTTATTAATTGAGCAATATTTTACCTCCTTATAAAAAAAATAAAAATGCCCCATTAGGGGCATTTTTATTTAAGAGCATTTAGTAATTCCTCAACTTTAGTTTTTATAAAATCTCTTACTTCATTAAACTCTTTGGGTTCCATGTGCTTAGGGTCGGGTATTTGCCAATCCATAAATTGCTTTGCAGGCATCCAAGGGCATGCATCGCCACAGCCCATAGTTACTACAGCATCAAAAGGTGCAAAAGCTTTTACTTCATCTAAATTTTTGCTATCGTGTTTACTTAAATCGTAGCCCAATTCTGCCATTGCTGCAATTGCTTTTGGGTTTACAATACCACTAGGTTTACTCCCAGCACTATAGGCTTCAATAATATCGCCACCTAGTATTTTAGCAAAGGCTTGGCTCATTTGGCTTCGGTTGCTATTTTCAATACAAACAAATAGTATTTTTTTCTTTTCCATATTTTACTTCAGTATTAAACACATCATGTACTCATCTACAAAACGGTTTTCACTTTTTAAGTGTGTAAATTTTTTTAATGTACCTTCTAGTTCAAATCCACATTTCTTATACAATGCAATTGCTTTTTCATTTTCTATAGATACGGTTAATTCAACTCTGCTTCTATTATTTTCTTTTGCAAATAAAATAATTTCTTGCATCATTGTATAGCCATAATTTTTACCTGCTTGTTTTGTATCAATAGCAAATCCACCAATATATAATTTATGTCCATCCCTATGTTTATGTAAAAGAAGTTTGCACATTCCAAAATCATCAATACCGTTTGTAAACTTAAATAAAACTTTTTCCTGTAATAAATTTTCAAAAATAGGTCTAAAAGAAGTTTCATTCATTACTTCATACAACAAATAAGGGTTTATATGTGGATGCATATAAAGTGAATAGAAAAAATTGAAATCGTTTATTGTTGCAGGTTGCAGTGCCATAGCTTCTTTTTAGTACCATTTATATTTTAGTCTAACGTCATCAAGGTTATTAACTAATCAAAGCCGTTTAGTAATTTATAGTTAACAACACCCGTTTCCGGGCTCACAAGAATTTTTATCCTCCAAAGTAGGTTTTTCTGCATATACAGTAATGCTTGTAATTTTTGTTTTACCATTTTTATACGTTTGTATTTCTTCTCTTGTAAGATAATTAGCTAAAATATCTTCTGGTATAGTAATAGCTTTATCTTTTTGTATAACTACATTTTTAAACCCAAGGGTTTCAATAATTTCTAAATATACTTCTCGTTGTATTGCACCGCTAACACAACCAGCATACAATTCTGCAACTTGTTTCCATTTTGCAGGCAACTCTCCTTCTAAAACAATATCGCTAATACTAAAATGTCCGCCTGGTTTTAACACTCTAAAAATTTCACTTATTACTTTGTATTTATTGGGCACTAAATTTAATACACAGTTACTTACAATAACATCAGCATAATTACTAGTTACTGGCATATCATCAATATCGCCTAGCCTAAATTCTACATTATTAAATTTTAACTTTTCGGCATTTTCTCTTGCCTTAGAAATCATAGCTTCGGTAAAATCTATACCTAAAACTTTACCATTTTCTCCAACCATTCTTCTAGCAATAAATGCATCATTACCAGCACCACTACCCAAATCAATTACGGTATTGCCCAGCTTAATTTTAGCAAACTCTGTTGGCAATCCGCAGCCCAAACCCAAATCAGCATCTGGGTTGTAGCCATCTAACGTAGTGTAATCATCTGCCATAATATTGTACACCTCTTGGCCACTGCAGGTTGAGGTAGCACCACAACAAGATGTGGCATTTTGTAGTTGGCTTTGTTCCGCAATAGCGGCATACTTTTCTCTTACAAGATTTTTAATTTCAAATTCATTATTCATGGCTATACTATTTATACTACACTCGTACTTTATAAAATGTAGCGATTAAAAATATCTTTACGTTTAACAACATGCTTTTGCATTTTGAACTTTTAGTTTATTAAATAAAAAACTAAATTCTCCCATAAACTTTTCAAATGCTTTCCAATTAATACAATAACAACTTCTCTGGCCATCTACTATTCCGTCTATAAGTCCAGCTCTTTTTAATTCTTTTAAATGCTGGCTAACGGTGCTTTGTGCCAGGGGTAAAATTTCTACAATCTCTCCACAAATACATTCATTTTTTTGTGCTAGTACTTTTAAAATACTTATACGGGCAGGGTGTGCCAATGCTTTTGCAAACTCTGCTAACTCTTGTTCCTTATGTGTAAATGCTTCTTTTTTATGAATTGCCATAACTACTTTATTAATCTTATATCGCAAATATACGATTAATAAAATTACAAATCCAAATTTATATTTTTAACAAAAAAGTCGTTAGCTTTTAACTAACAACTTTACTATAATTTCTTTAGAATAAATTTTACTCTCGTCCATCCAATAAATTACCTAGCCCTCCTAAAATACCCCCTTCTTCTTTTCTATTATAACTTCCGTATTGCATAATACGACCTGCTAAACGGCTTATTGGTAAACTTTGTAACCACACATGTCCAGGGCCAGTAAGCTTTGCAAAAAATAAACCTTCGCCACCAAACATAAAATTTTTAATACCTTTTACCATTTCAATATCAAAATCAACATTTGGTGTATAGGCAACTACACAACCCGTATCCACTTTTAAAATTTCGCCTGGTTGCAATTGCTTTTCTACAATAAAGCCACCTGCATGTGCAAAGGCTAAACCATCGCCTTCTATTTTTTGCATAATAAACCCTTCGCCTCCAAAAATACCCGTTCCTAATTTGCGTTGAAATTCTATACCTATACTAACTCCTTTAGCTGCACATAAAAAGGCATCTTTTTGTGCAATTATTTTGCCGCCATATTTTTGTAAATCCAATACAATTATTTTACCAGTGTAAGGCGATGCAAAACTTACTTTTTTCTTCCCTTGCCCTGTATTAGTAAAGGCTGTCATAAACAAGCTTTCGCCTGTTATTAACCGCTTACCTGCACTCATTAATTTACCTAAAAAGCCGCTACCTTGTTGTTGGCTACCATCGCCAAAAATAGTTTGCATTTCTACCCCATTGTCCATCATCATAAATGCTCCGCTTTCTGCAATGGCAGTTTCGTTAGAGTCTAATTCTATCTCTACAAATTGAAGCTCTTCGCCATAAATTTTGTAATCAATTTCGTGTGCTGTTGCCATAATTTTTTAAGTTGTTTATACAAAGTAAAAATAATAATAAAGAAAAATAATATTAATTTATATAAACGGTTTAAAGGGTTTTCAAGGATGCGTTTGACTAACACAAAAAGGCTATCTCTATTTAAAGAGATAGCCTTTGTTTAGTTTTGGTAAACTTGTATATTTCTAGCGGAGTACTTGTACTCTTGCACCAACTACGGGTTGGTCATTCACATCCAATATCTTTATAAAGTAACTGCCTTGCGCTACTCCTAGTATATTAATGTTCATCGAACCCCATCTTGTTTGTACTGATAAGCGTTGATTATAAACTAACGCTCCTTTACTATCAAATATAGCCACCTTACGTACTACACTTATAGAATTCTCCGGTAGGTAATATCTAATCTGGAACTTACCATTGTTTGGATTTGGATACACAAACAATTGACCCGTTGCTGAATCTCTAATCTCTATCGTATTTGAGGTAGCTGTACAACCTTGTGCTGTCGTTACTCTAGCTCTATAACTACCTAACTGATCTACATTAATATTAGTAATGCTTAAGCCCGTTGCTATCGGTAATGGACCATTGTCCTTAAACCACTCTACAACATTACCTACAGCCGTTGGATTTACCGTAGCCGTTAAGTTAGTTCTTAACAACGGAGTTAAGGCTGTAAATGGTGCTGCTGCTATACTTATAGTTGGTATCGTATTGATCGTTACCGTTACACTTGTTCCACATCCTGTGGTGTTACACGTACCCTCTGCTCGTACAAAGTACGTAGTGGTAGTGTTTACAGGTATGGTAATACTTGCTCCGGTGCCTACTAATGTTCCACCACAACTTCCGCTATACCATCTCCAACTTGCGCCGGTTCCTAAGGCTCCGCCTACTACCGTTAAGGTGGCACTGGTTGGTCCGCAGTTAGCAATTACACTACTTGTTGCTCCGGTTGGTGCTACAGAGTTACCATTTACTGTTATAGTAAACGTTGTTGATACTCCTATACAACCTGCTGCTGTATTTGGTGTTACCGTTATAGTAGCTGTTACTGCTGTTGGCGTGGTGTTGATTGCTGTAAAGCTTGGTATATTACCTGTACCACTAGCCGCTAAGCCGATACTTGGGGTATTGTTGGTCCAACTAAATGTTGTACCTGCTACCGTACTAGTAAAGTTTATTGCCGCTGTGGATGATCCAGTACATAGCGTTTGGTTTGGTACTACTCCTACAGTTGCCGTTGGATTTACCGTTATGGTAAACGTTCTTGCTACACCTACACAACCTGTACTGGTTACTACTGGTGTTACCGTAATAGTTGCCGTTACTGGTGCATTAGTTGTATTGACTGCTGTAAACACTGGGATATTACCCGTGCCTGTAGCTGCTAAGCCTATACTTGGTGTACTGTTAGTCCAATTAAAGGTAGTGCCGGCTACCGTTCCTGTAAAGGTTACTGCTGATGTTGCACCGCCATTACATATCACTTGGTTAACTGGTTGGTTTACCGATGGTGTTGGATATATCGTATCTATTGCTATTATTGATGGACCGTTACAACCATTGATGCTTGGTGTTATCGTAAACGTTACTATTACTGGGGTATTTACCGTTGTGGTTAAAGTTCCTGAGATATTACCTGTGCCACTAGCTGCTATACCTGTTGCCGCTACTACATTATCCCTTGTCCAATTATACACCGTACCTGCTACTAAACCTGTAAGGTTTATGGTTGCTATAGGTGCGCCTGAGCATGACACCTGTGTTGCTGGTGTAGCTACTGCTGTTGGCGTTGGTTGGATGGTTACCGTTGCCGTTACTGGTGTGCCTACACATCCTGCAAAGGTTGGCGTTATCGTAAACGTTACCGTTATGGGTGCAAAGGTGGTATTAATCATAAAGCCGGTAATAGTATTACCGCTACCACTTGCTGGTATACCGCCTGGGGCTGTAGTACTTGTTGTATTATCTCTTGTCCAAGTAAACGTTGTACCTGGTGTACCGCTAGTTAAAACTATTGGTGTTATGGTTACTCCGTTACATATCGTTTGTGCTGCTGGTGTTGCTAAAGCTGTTGGCGTTGGGTTAACCGTATATGTATATGTTATTGGTGTACCTGTACAACTTACAATAGAACTAACATTAAGATTTACGTCATCAAGCGCATACCAACCCGGGCCAGTAAAGCTTTGTGGAATTGTTATCTTAAATGAAAGCATCACATTTTGACCTGCATAAGGTAAAAGAGCTGCTAGCACATTCAGGTTTTTAGGAGTCCAGGCCTGACAATAGTTTGCATTAGGTGCAAGTGTAAGATTATATACATTGGCAAGAACTGTGGTGCCTGCAGCATTCAGAATATTTACATCCAACATTCTAACACCAGTACATCCATTACAAAAGTTAAGCAGGTTTACATAATATTGATCATTGAAATTTAGCGTTGCGCCACTTAAACTATTGGGCAATGTTATAGCTTGTCTTAATTCTCTGCCTAAAGGCCCCGCTCCATCAAAGGCAGCAGATACCCCATAATTCCCTGTGGGTTGTGTAAAATTCAAAGCTGCACCACCGCATGTTAGTGCGGAAAATCTGCATGCATCAAAGTTACCTGCATAAGTTGCAAAACCTTGGCTACAACCGCTACCGCCATTTACACCTGCGAGTGTCCATCCTGTTAAATTATTTGTTTCAAATCCTCCATTGGAAATTAAATTAACCGGAGTACCTACACCACCACTTATTGATGGCGTTACTGTTACCGTTGCCACCACTGGCGCTATACCTGTATTGATTGCTGTAAAAGCACCTATATTACCTGAGCCACTGGCCGCTAAGCCTATACTTGGAGTGTTATTTGCCCAGTTATACGTTACCGTTGTACCGGTATTTGGTGTGGTAAAAGTTACTGGTGTGGTTAACGCTCCGTTACATACTACCTGATCAGCTACTGCATTTACTACCGGCGTTGGGTTAACTGTAATGGTAAAGGTTTTTGAAGGGCCAGTACAACTTACAATAGAACTAACATTAAGATTTACGTCATCAAGCGCATACCAACCCGGGCCAGTAAAGCTTTGTGGAATTGTTATCTTAAATGAAAGCATCACATTTTGACCTGCATAAGGTAAAA
>Ga0209768_10000805_pt1 | contig 20552 bp, 29 predicted proteins | sample LauGreSBDMM110SD_3_FD_187564 | JGI IMG/M metagenome (GOLD analysis project Ga0209768, IMG submission 187564) | Freshwater lake microbial communities from Lake Michigan, USA - Sp13.BD.MM110.SD (SPAdes) (version 2) | ecosystem: Environmental > Aquatic > Freshwater > Lake | place: Lake Michigan... | reverse complement strand
TGCGGAAGACATGAAGAAGGCTTACATGACCCGTGTATCTCGGATGAACGCTGTGGAGTTGTTCCAAGAGCTGATGCGTGTGCATACTGAATCTGCTCGTCTTATGCAAATGGCACAAGAGGAGTTAGAGAGGGTGCGTAGCCAGCTTGAGCAATACGAACCTATCCACTAGGGAGCAGTTAAGGGCGAGTAGGGTTTGGCTTCAGGGAGAAGTCAGAGCTGCGCTTCTTTGTAAAACCAAGAAACAGAAGATTGCTTTGGTTGACAGATGGAAATTGCAGTATTCGCCCATAACTGTTCAGGAGCTACTGAATGTGGCTAGAAACAAAAAGACTGCCGGGGACATCATTCATTGGAACTTAGATGAAATTTAATTTACAGCAGTTCTATAAGTTCTGTGACAACCTTAAAATTGAGACTAAGGAGCAAGGTCTTAGGAACATGGACCAACTCCTTGGTTCACAGACCTATGTCATGGAAGAGATTAACTCTGGCTTGGCTAACGGTATTCACTTCTTTGTTATTTTGAAAGGTCGGCAACTAGGTATTACCACCATATCCCTTGCGTTAGACCTTTATTGGCATTTCACTAACGCTGGTCTTGGGGGAACACTTGTTACAGATACCGAAGAAAACCGAGATATGTTCAGAGGAACACTCGGTGCATACATGGATGGACTCCCAAAAGAGTACAAAATCCCCATGCTTGCCCACAACAGAAACTCTTTGTCTCTCAAAAACAGAAGTCGTATCTTCTACCAAGTCGCTGGACTTAGAGCCAAGGGTTCTCTCGGACGCGGAAAAGGCATCACATTTCTTCACGGCACAGAAACATCTTCTTGGGGTGATGAGGAAGGTCTGGCTTCCCTCTTAGCCTCTCTTGCTGAGACTAACCCTGAGAGACTCTACATATTTGAATCTACTGCCCGTGGCTTCAATATGTTCCATGAGATGTACGTTACTGCTAAACGAGCGCGTACTCAGAAGGCAATCTTTTGTGGCTGGTGGCGCAATGAGTTCTACTCTGCTGACCCAGACTCAGACATCTACAAAGTTTATTGGGACGGCAAACTTACCACCGAAGAGAAAGAGTGGACACGGGACATTAAAAAGCTGTACAACTTTGAGGTCAACTCAAGACAGATGGCTTGGTGGCGCTGGAAGATGCTCGAAGGTATCAAAGACGAATCCTTGATGTACCAAGAGTTCCCACCCACAGAGGACTATGCCTTTGTGATGACCGGCACTAGCTTCTTCTCCATATCCCGTTGCACAGATGCAGCCAAGATTTCTAAGAAGCTCTCCTATGATTGTTATCGCTACGTCTTTGGCGCTAACTTCCAAGACACCCAAGTAGTCAAGTCAACCGAGCGCTTGTGTACCCTAAAGATATGGGAAGAGCCGGTAGACACCGCCTTCTACGTCATTGGGGCTGACCCTGCTTACGGGTCAAGCGACTGGGCTGACCGCTTTTGTATTCAGGTCTATCGTTGCTACTCGGACGGCATGGAGCAAGTAGCTGCTTTTGCCACTTCTGAACTTAACACCTATCAGTTTGCTTGGGTCATAGCCCACCTTGCTGGCGCATACAAGAACTCAACGCTTAACCTCGAAGTCAATGGACCGGGGCAAGCGGTCATCAATGAACTCAAGAACTTAAAACGCCAAGCGGCTGCTATGGCTGGTGACATGGGCAGACACCTCATGGATGTCTATGGCTCAATGTCCAATTACATCTGGCGCAGAAACGACACGATGGGGGGAATGTCCAACTCTATCGGTTGGCTGACAACAGTACAAACCAAAGAGCGTATGTTGTCTTACATGAAAGATTACTTTGAGCGCGGAATGATGGCTGTCTACGACATGGACACCTTGGAAGAGATGAAGACCATTACCCGTGAGGGCGGCTCTATCTCTGCTTCTGGACGCAACAAGGACGATAGGGTCATAGCCTCTGCTCTGGCGGCAGCCGCCTATGCCGAGCAACTACAACCTCGCCTCATCAGCATGAAGATTAGCCGACAAGTCTCTAGAGCTTTAGAAGACAAGACCCCTGAAGAAGTGGCTGTCGGGCGCAATGTCTCAGACTACCTCAAGAGGATTGGCGTATATGGTCAGTAATGTCTTACCCAAGCGTGAACTCCTAAGAGTCATAAAACGCTTTATCAAAGACCAAAACAGAGGCATATCTATCAGGCTTTTTGCCGAGCTGTGTGGTGTTGACAAAGACCATTTACTTGATGTCTTCTTTTTTCGCACACGCACTCTGACCGAATATATGCAGATACGAGTCAACAAAGGCTATCAATCATGGCAAAAAGGCGAAGTAGCCGTCATGCAAAACAGAGACAAGACACGGTTCGTTGAATACAGACGCGAACCAAAGCCCCGACTAGCCCGTACAACGGGTTTACACCTAGTCAATGGGGAGATAAGAATTAAGGTAGGGGTGAGCAATCGCGGTGATTACTCAGGTCAGACCTTAGATGAAGCACTTGAAAGGGGATAACTATGGCTGTGCTAAAAGACTATAAATGCGACAAACACGGATACTTTGAGAGTATGGAGGCGAAATGCCCAATGAAGAACTGTTCAGAGGAAGTCTATGTTGTCTTCTTGCAAGCTCCGGGACTTATCTCGGATACGACCAAGAAGAACGACAAAACAGTCAAGCAATTGGCTATGGACTTTGACATGACCAACATCAAGTCTACCCGTGAAGGCGAGAACCAAGCGGGATTCTTTACTCGTAAAAATAAAACTTCTAAGCGTCAACTTGAGAAAGAAGCTAAGATTGCCGCAGAGCGTCCAAGAGAACCGCAGCCTAGAGATGCTGCTATTTGGGGCGGTGGTGGAGGCGTGGATATGAAGTCTGCCTTGTCTGGAAGATTTAATAGACCCGTTGGTCCTCAACTTGGCAAAGAAACAGAGGTTGTATCAGTAATGCCTAACTCTATGGGAAATTTGACTGGACCTAAGATGGCTAGTTATACTGCCGACCATGAAAACCTAAGTCTGAAGAAATAATGCGGATTCCATCCAACGACCTTCTTAGAGAACAGTTCTACCGTGACTTGATTGAAAAGTGCATGGTGTCCTTGCAAGAGCGCAAGAGTGACTACGGCTCTTTGCGTTCTTTCTTTCTCTTTGGCGCTGGTCCTGATGAGCCACCGTGCATCTTCAATAAAATCTATCCGCACATTGACCAACTAACATCGTTCCTCTACTCAGCAGAAACAACACGGTTTTCTATCAATGTCGGAGCTGCTGTTCCAGACCAAGAACAAATTAAAGTCCCTCGCCTAACGCTTGCGCTTAATGACGAGTGGCTTAACTCCAACGCAGACCAAGTATTTAGTTCAGCACTTACTTGGTCACTTGTCTTTAATTCGACCTTCATTAAACTGGTCTACAACAACGGCATACACCCGTACATGGTAGAACCGGGTGGTATTGGAGTTCTTAGAGAAGACACACCCTATACAGACCGGCAAGAAGCCCTTGTTCAAACTTACTACATTACGAAGTCTGAGCTTTACAACCGGCTGTATTCCCATCCCAAGCGCGAGTCAATCGTTAAGCGCATCACAACGAGCATACACACCAATAGCGAAGACTTGCCAGAAGGTCTTGACCGCATTATGCTGTCGCAGTCAAACCCTACTATGTATGGAAACGTCAACCTAGACCTCTCAGGAGTGAACCGCTACAAAGCGCGTGTAGCTGAAGAGACAGTCAAGATGTACGAGTTATGGGTATGGAATGACGAAATTGATGACTACCAATGCGTCACAATGGCTGACCCTGACATCTTCATCTATGACAGACCTGGCGAATCAATGTTCCTCAAGGGTGAACTGCCATTCGTGCAAATTTGCCCGAACCCTCAATATGATTATTACTGGGGTCAATCCGAAGTTTCTCGCCTAGTATTCTTGCAGCAGTTACGCAATAACCGAATGACTGAGATTCTTGACTTGTTATCGAAACAAGTTAACCCGCCTACAGCCCTTACAGGTTTTACTGGCATCTTAGATGAGAAGAACTTTGCTCTAAACAGAGCTGGTGGACTGCTTGCTAGCGATATGCCTAACGCTAGGGCTGACCGATTAGCCCCTGATATGCCGTCATCTCTCTTTGAGGTGATACATGAGGTGGACAATATGTTCTCAGAAGCCTCTGGCATTTCCTCTGTATTGCAGGGCAAAGGCGAATCTGGTGTTCGTTCTTCTGGTCACGCATCTCAATTAGCCCGTTTAGGGTCTAGCAGAGCTAAGAAACGCGCTCTTATTGTGGAGGATTCGCTTGAAAAGGTAGCTACGCTATACCTCAAGTTGATGCAAGTCTATGACAAGACGCATTTTAAAGACGATGAGGGGCATCAATTTATTGCCGACCAGTTTACTAGAGACTATGTAGTCAAGGTAGATGCACATTCCAACTCTCCAATCTTTACAGAAGACTTGAGACAGCTTGCATTTAACTTGTTTAAAGCCAAAGCTATTGACACAGAATCATTGCTTGACTTGCTTGAGCCTCCAATGAAACAATTGCTCAAAGATAAGCTGAAGAAAAAAGAGCAAGCTGCGGCTTCCCAACCTCAACCGCAAGAGCCTCCCAATCAGGGAAAATCAGATTTAAAGGAAATGTAATGGCAACCACTCAACAGTTGACACCTAAAGCAGACCAGCCCGTTGTAACGACAAAAGAACTTGGTCGTGCAGAAAAAGCTGGCGCTGGTGGAAAATTGCAATACAAGAATGTTGATGTTAGAGTCAACCCCGCAGTCCAAGCACAACGCTCAATGAGAGCAATTCAACGAACATAAGGAGTACATGATGTACGGTAAAAAATCTAAGCGCGGTCGCAAGTCCTGTCGCTAAACAGTTTCCCCGAAAGGGAAAAGGGTGTGGCTTCCTTCCCTACTTAAAAGGTCGCCGCCTTCAACTTTGGAGAAGACTATGCGTAAAGCTCGTAAAGGTCGTAAGAGCCGCAAGTAATTAATGGGGAGTAATCCCTGTTGATTGCGCGGTTTGACCGTTCATATTCCTTTGGGGGGGCTGGAATTTAAACTTGCTCCCCACTTGACAAATTACAATAGTCTGATTTAATCGCGACTGTTGAACAGATAGAGGGAACTTATGGCAACCGATGCAAAGATGATGGATTTGATTCGCTCACAGCAAGGTGGAGCAGGGGCAACTACCCCTGAGATGACTCCTGAAACGGAAATGTCTGATGCGTCAACTCCTCCAATGTCATCCCCAATGTCTACGCCTGAACCCAAGATGGGAAACAAAGAAGGCGCAATGGTCAACATCAGCATGGCTATGGATTTAATCGAACAAGCCTTGCCAAATTTTGGTAGCTCTTCACCTGAAGGGCAAAAAGCCTTATCTGCCTTACGCGCCTTAACTGGATTGCTTGGACAGAAAAAACAAAAAACCAATGAATTACAGCAGTCTGAGATTATTCAGATGCTACAAAACTTGCCACAAGCCGGAGGCGCTACGCCAGAAGGTCGCGCAATGTCTCAAGCCCCGGCTGTTCCAAACCTACCGCCAATGCCGGGTGCTGGTGGAGGCGGTGCTTCTCCTCAACCAACTCCAATGTAAGGAAAAATCATGGACTTGTTCAAACCCCGTGGTGCTAACAGCCCACGCAGACCTACAGACAACAACCAACAAAATGGTGTTGTTACTAACACACCTCGGTACTCCCAATTCGGTGGACTGAATTCTCCAACTGCTACTGGACCAAAGAACAAGATGCAAGTTCAAAAGCCCGGTGACGGTAAAAAAGTAATTTAATTTCGTTAGGGGATAACTATGAGTTTAGAAGACATGAGTTTTGAGCAGCGCGACCAAATGGCGTTGCTAATGCGTGAGTTGTCTGACAATCCAGAGACTCGGAAAGAAATTCTGCGCCTGACTCGTAAAGTCAAGCCCGGTCTAATAATTCCTGAGTTGGATATTGAAGACCACACATCTTCTGCCGTTTCTAAAGTTCATCAAGAACTTGAACAGATGAGAGCAGAGAAGCGCGAACAAGACGCTGTGAACGACCTTAACAAACGCAGAATGAGTTTGATTAAAAAAGGTTTTATTCAAGACGAAAGCGAAATTGAACAAGTTGAAAAAATAATGCTTGATAAGGGCATTACCAATCACGAATCGGCTGCGGAATACTGGGACTGGATGAAACAGTCTGCTGTACCCACACCGACAGGCTACAACCCAAGTGCAGTTGCTAAGTTTGACTTAGGTAAATACTACAAAAACCCAGTAATGGCAGCACGGGACGAAGCCTCGAAAGCGCTCAATGAGTTGCGGAGAAATCCAAAACCCATTGGTTTGTAAGCAGGGGATTTTTTTTCTAGGAGATAACTATGCCTATAGGTGGCGGTATCGTTCCAGCAACGGGTAGTACACAGTACACCGAGTTGACTTACGTCACAAGACGTGCGTTTATCCCGAAGCTGGTCGTACAACTTTATAACTCTACGCCCTTGATGGCGGCTTTGATTGCAAACAGTCAAACTGCTTCTGGTGGTGTTTCATCTGTAACCGTTCCCGTTCAGGGCGCTCAGTTTGTTAACGCTCAATGGTCTGACTACTCTGGTTCATTCAACCAGCCTTCAGTCCAGCAAGGTGCTTACAACGCTGAATTTGACCTGAAGCTGATGATTGCCCCTGTACCGTTCCTCGGTATGGAAGGCGCTGTTCAGCAAGACGCTGCAATCATTCCATTGATTGAAGCCCGTATGAACGATGCGACAAACGTGATGATGGATGCAATGGCAACTGCCTTGTATAACAACAGCACTAACACGCAACAATTCACAGGACTTCCTGCTGCCGTTAGCGCCTCTGGCACTTATGGCAACATTAGCCGTTCTGCATACACTTGGTGGCAATCAAAGGCTTACACAGCCGGTAACGTCAACCCAACTCGTCAAAACATCTTGCAATACATTTCTGGTACTGTGAAAAACAGCGCTGAAGTGCCTTCTTTTGGTGTTTGCGGATTTGGTACTTGGACATTACTTGCTCAAGACTTTGTTGGTCAAGAACAATATGTAATCACACCCGGTGGCGGTTTTGATGGTGATTCTAACGGTCCTCAAGCCGCTTTCCGCGCTTTGATGGTCGCTGGTGTTCCAATCTACCCAGACCCATACTGTCCAGAAGGTACTGTGTACTTCCTGAACACTAACTATCTCTCGCTCTATGTCCATGAGCAGGGTTCGTTTGTGTTTACAGGATTTGAGTCCACACTTCCAAACTGGCAAATTGGTTATGTTGGTGCTGTACTGATGATTGCGGAAATGGTTTCGACCAAGCCAAAATCTATGTCAGTAGTGTCGGGTTACAACTCTTTGTCACTATAAGGAGAAATTAACCATGTCATTATCATCAAACAAAATCATCCTATCCGGTACGTCCACCAATGCTGCGGGCGCGTATTATTTAACATACGCTGCTGGTAATGCAACTGTTACTCTTCCTGCTGGTATTTATGTCATTCCTCCTACGGCTAACGTAACGATTGAATTGAATACCAATGGTACGGGCAACATTAGCAATGCTAGCTACCAAGTCATTGTTGCAAACAATACTGGCGGTACATTCATCGCTGACGGTACTAACGTCCGGGCAAACGTGTTGAGTGGTACTCCCACTATTACGCTGTTTTCTACGAATGGTGGTCAAGCTGTTGGTAGCACTTACACAAGTTAAGGAGTCAACATGGCTAATCCCAACGCAGTTGGCAACTTATACTTAGATAGTTTTAGTAGTGGTCGGCTTGCAATCATCAAGGCAACCACGCTAAATACATCTGGTAATGGTGTTACTACGGGAATTGACTTACCACTTCTTAGTGGTGGTCTGACTGCTGGCGGGGCTACAGCCAATTCTGGCGGGGTTGTTATACGGAGAATTACCGTACAAAACCCTTCTGGTTCGGTAGCATCTGCTAACGTGTCAATCTCGGCTACTAGTGATGGCTTAAACTTGGTTACTGCTAACACAGTTTTATCAAGCGTAAATGCTGTTGGTCAGTACCAAGATATTAACGTTGCATCTCCATACACCACAAGAGTTGTTTCAGGAAACGTAACTTCAAGTCTATACGTCAATATCAATACTGTGGCTGGCAACGCTAACACAGTCGATATTATCGTATGGGGCGATGTAGTGAGCTTCTAAATCATGCAAACCTTATATGTGACAAACAAGTGGGAAAAACCCATAACATTCAATTACGAGTTCAAACCGTATACATTCCCTGTGGGTGAAACGGTGGAAGCTCCGGAAGATGCCGTTTGTCACATATTTGGTCATGGTGACCCAAATAAAGAAAATTACATGGCGAGGTTGTCGCTAATTCAAACAAAAAATGACATTCCAGAAGGTTTGAAAATTTTGTCTAAATTTGAAATCTCTGACAGACCGCCTGTGAAAAACCACTTGTTATCCCCGGTGGTTGAGCGAGTACCCCTTCCTGCAAAACGGGTTGGGGGAAAAGTCAACGAACAACACGATGGATAACGCATGGCTCAGACACTCCAAGGCTATATCACGCAAGTTAGATATTTGCTCCATGACGCGCAATCTAACTTCTACACTAATGACCAGCTAACAGGCTACATCAATAGTGCGCGTGAGCGTGTCGTGCGCGACACAGGGTGTTTGAGAGCCGTGCAAGTAACCCAAGCGCCAGCACCTCCAGTAGCGGGTGGCAATAATCCAGTCATTTGGTCAACTGGTCTTGTTGTTACTGCTAACCAATATGTCTTTTCTAATATTTTTATTTACAAGATTATTGTGGGTGGAACTCTAGGCGCTGAAGTTCCTCCTTATCCTTCTGCTAATTACGTCTATCCTCCATCAGGCACTTTGACTCTGACAGATAGCGCGGTAACCTACGAGTATGTTGCACCATGCGAAGTTATTAACTTTGCTGTTTTGCCATCGGGTTTGCAGACGCTTGATATTTTGAACGTAAACATTTATTGGGGAAACTCAAGAATCCCATTACGGTATTTGCCTTGGACGCAATTTAACGCTCAGTTGCGTTACTATCAAAACTATATTGGTAGACCAATTGCTTTTAGCATTTTTGGTCAATCTCAAATTTATGTCGGACCAATTCCAGACCAAGCCTATGTAGCTGAGTTGGACACGGTTATTCTGCCAACTGCTTTGGTTAATCTGGCTGATACAGATACCATCAATGAACCATACGATACTGTTGTTCAGTTCTATGCGGCTCATCTTGCCAAATTCTATGAACAGTCTTTTGGTGAAGCTGAAATCTATTTGCAGCAGTACAAGCAAAAAACCCAGTCGGTGCTGACATCCACTTTCACAAGAAGGATTCCAGACCCGTACTCAACACCGTTCTAAGACATGGCAGCCGCAGAGCAAAAAAAATCCTACGAGGTTGTCAAACAGTTCAAGGGTGTAAACACCAAGGCGAACAGAACGGCTATTGGCGATGATGAGTTTTCTTGGCTTGAGAACGCTATGCCTATTGGCTATGGCAATATCAAAATTACTCCAACGTACTCCAATGTTGGTAACGTAACCTTTACTAGCTTAGTTACAACATTTTGTTCAGCCAATATTGGCTTAACTGATTATCTTCTTGGGTTTGAAACAGATGGCTCTGCTGAGTTTGTGCGCTTGGACACAAATGTCAAAGGCACAATTGCTCCTGCGGGAACTTTTAGTTCTTCAGGAATTAACGTATCTCAATGGAAAAATGAGCGTGTTTTGATTGCCGACCCCGCCAAGGGCTATTTCACTTGGGACGGCACAAGCCTAGTCTTTGTTGGAGCTGTCGGACAAATTGGTATTGTTCAAGCGGGAACAGGCTACACCTCTGCGCCAGCAGTAATCATCTCAGCCCCCAACAACGCTAATGGCGTACAGGCTACGGCTACGGCAACTATCGCGGCTAATGCTGTATCTTCTATAACGATTACAGAGGCGGGGACAGGATATAACGCCTCTCCAACAATTACCTTTGTAGGTGGTGGTGGTTCTGGTGCTAATGCGGTGGCTGGTATTACTACCTTTGCTACTGGTACGGTTTCAGTTCTAGTTACAGGCGGTGGAACTGGGTATACCAACGCATCTAACTTGAGTGTGACGATTAGTGGTGGCGGTGGCTCAAATGCTACGGCTCAAGGCATTGTTGCCGGTGGCATCGTTACCCAAGCCGTGATGACTAATGTGGGTAGTGGATACACCAACTCTTCCAACATCTCTGTGACTATCACGGGTGGTGGCGGTTCTAATGCGACAGCCAAAGCAATCATTAATACTGAGCCAGTAGTTGGCATACAGTCGTTTTCAGGGCGTGTTTGGATAGCCAACGGGCGCACGGTCAGCTATTCGGCTGCGGGGTCGTATAGCGACTTTATAAGCGTTTCTGCGGGTCAAGTTGTTTTAACTGATGCAACCCTACACGGCAACATTACTCAACTGTTGTCAGCAAACAACTTCCTCTACCTCTTTGGAGATGAGTCCATCAACGTCTTCTCAGATGTTCGGGTAACTAATGCTGGCACAACGCTGTTTACTAACACCAACGTCAGCGCCTCGGTAGGTTCTCAGTTGCCATACGCTATTTATCCTTACTTTAGGTCTGTTTTGTTTATGAATGACTATGGCGTATATGCCTTAGTAGGTTCTACTACAAGCAAAATCTCAGATAGCCTAGATGGTATTTTCCCTAACATAGACTTTGATTCTCCTGTGTATGCGGGTCAGGTGTTGTTAAACAACATTCTGTGCGCTGCTTTTAACTTCCGCTATACGGGTGGACTTGGTACTTCTAGCTCTAGTCGGTATATCCAAGCCATATTTTTTGAGAAAAAGTGGTTCTTTACTAGCGCAAGCGCTACATTGGCTTACATAACTTCTGCCCCATTGGGAGGAAGAATTAACCTCTATGGGACAGATGGAACATCTTGTGTTCGCTTGTATGCGGATGCGTCCTCTGCTATCAACAGTTATGTGCAGACTTCCTTAAATCCCATGAAAGACCCAATACGCACCAAACAAGCGTTGAAGGTTGGCATTGAAGCTACTTTGACTAATGCTGCCCAGTTAACGGTCACAGTAGATTCGGAGACTGGCTCTAGCTTACCGGTTTCACTTGGAGAATTAGTTATTTGGCTTAATAATCTGAGTAATCCAATACCTTGGACTAACAATAGTTCAGCGACAATCAGTTGGTACGGTGGTGCGGGATATACCCTATATAAAACAGACGCAAAACAATGGGGTAAGTATTTGGGCATGACGGTTACATCGTCAGACGCAAATTTTGTAATCAATGGGTTCGAATACGAACATGAATTAAGAGTGAGGTTTTAATATGCCAGTTCCAAATATTTTTGCAAACGTAACAACGTCAATACCGTTGTCGCAACTAGATACCAACTTTGCTACGGCAATTGTTTTGGGCAACACTTCTGTTTACCTTGGTAACACAACTACTACGCTTAGTAACTTGTCTTTGGCAAACGTCACAATGACAAGCACGGTAAAAACTACGGGTACTGGTTATCCCAAAACAAGAAATGTTTACTCAAGCGGTTCTGGCACTTATACAACTCCAGCAAATTGCACAGCCATTTTTGTTCGTGTTGTTGGTGGAGGTGGAGGTGGAGGTGGTGCTGCTGGTAGTAATGCTTCTCAATGTTCTGCTGCTTCCGGAGCTGGCGGTGGTGGGTATGCCGAGCTGCTAATTACTCCTCCATCTGCTACATATAGTTATGCAGTAGGCGCTGGTGGCGCTGGTGGTGCTGCTGGAAATAATAATGGTGTTGCTGGAGGCTCAACATCTTTTGCAACAGTTAGTGCTTCTGGAGGAGGCGCTGGAGCTGGTTCTGGTAATGGAAATTTGACGGCATCTTTTACAACAGGACCGGGTGGGTCAGGTGGTGTTGGTTCGGGTGGAAACATAAATGCTACTGGTGGCACAGGATATATGGGATGGCTTAATTTTGGTGTTGTTGTTGGCGGCGGTGGTGGTAATAGTGTTTATGGTGGGACATCAAACGCCAGTAGTCCAAGCGGTGTTGCTGGAGCTGCTGGCTCATCGTATGGAGGTGGCGGTACTGGTGGTCAAAACACGGCTGGTGACGCTGCTGGTAAAGCGGGCGGTAGCGGAAATGCAGGAATAATTATTGTTGATGAATACTACTATTGAGGTAAAAAATGAGTGATTTAATCAATTTAATCAAACACGCAATTATTAAAGATGGTGTTGTTATCAATGTCATTGAATATGAGCAAACCATTCAAGGAACTCCTCCGGGATTTGACAATGGGGTAATAGCCATTCCTGCCGACTATGTAGGTCCGGGTTGGACTTACGCTAATGGCACATTTACTGACCCAAATCCAACACAAGGGAACACAACACAAGTTGGTCCTTCTTTGTCTGAGTTAATTCTCTCTAATCCAGAAGAATTGGCAAAACTTAAAACTGCGTTGGGACTGTAATCATGGGACTTAATGCTTTTACCAAAACAGGCAACACGATAGCGTTTACGGCTAACGTGGCTGCTCCAACGGCTGTTCAATGCTTGTCTACTACGCTTGGTGGCAACCAATACCGCATCATTAACTCTGGCTCTGTGACTGTATTCCTTGGATACGGCACAAGCGCAAGCGATGCAGGAAACAATGCGGTGGTTGTCACTACAACAGGATTGTCTTTTCCGCTACTTGCTGGAACAGATGAGATTCTCACTTTTGTGCCAAATGCTTATTTCACAGGCATTACTGCTAGTAGCAATGCTGCCGTGTATATCACTCCGGGCGATGGGATGTAATCATGTTAAAAACAGTAGCAATTAGTAGCGGTGGAACAAACGGCACAGTAACCAGCATTGCAACGGGTACTGGGCTTACTGGTGGTCCTATAACGACTACAGGCACTATCTCGCTTGCTAATACTGCTGTTACTGCTGGTTCTTATGGTTCATCATCTAATACTGCTCAAATAACTATTGACGCACAAGGCAGGATAACTTCCGCTTCAAATGTAGCTATTCCACAGGGAACTGTTACATCTGTAACTGGTACTGCACCAATAGCATCTAGTGGAGGTGCAACTCCTGCTATTAGCTTAAATGCTTCTGGTGTTACGGCTGCAACTTATGGCGCTGCCACGCAAGTCCCCGTCCTTGTTGTTGACACTTATGGACGTATTACAAGCGCAAGTAATGTGGCTAACCCACAAGGAACTGTTACAAGCATCACGGCTGGCACAGGATTGTCTGGTGGCACAATTACCTCTAGCGGAACGGTTGCTATTGCTAACACGGCTGTAACTGCGGGAACTTATGGAACTGCAAGCCAAGTCTCTCAGGTAACGATAAACGCTCAAGGTCAGATTACAAGCGCTGCCAACGTAGCTATTGCTATTGCTAATTCTGCTGTGTCAGGGCTTGGCACAATGGCTACTCAGAACGCCAATGCTGTTGTCATTACTGGTGGCACGATTAATTCGACTACGCAGACAACTGGCAAATACACAAATGCCAATGTCACCTCAGTTGCAGTCACATTTCCAAATTCATTTCTAGCCAACAGTACAACTACTCTTGGCAATACCGCATTAACTCTTGGTGGCACAACGTCATCTGTTGGGAACGTCACACTAACCAATGTAACTATTGGCTCTGGCAATGTGAACGTCACTAGCACAACTGTGGCAGCCACAACCAATGCAAACGCAACTTTTTCAACATCTAGCTTGCTACTTATTCCGCAGGGGTTTATTAACGTCAGACTAAACGGCACAGTCGTGCGTGTTCCTTACTACGCGACATAAAATGCAATTCCAAGACATATTAAATCTTGTTGGCGGGGCGCTACTACTCGGTGTGGGGTGGTGGTGTCGTGAGATATGGGATTCTGTAAAGAGACTCAAGGATGGCTTGCAAGCTATTGAAGTTGACTTGGCTAAAAACTATGCAACTAAGCAAGACATTAACTCCCGCCTAGACAAGATTGATTCTGTTCTAGAGCGCATCTTTGACCGCCTTGATGGAAAGGCTGACAAATGAATATGGACACGCTTTCTTCTGTTGAGTACGGCAACGATGACTCTTTACAAGAGTTTTTGTTTGAGAACGGCTTACAGCACAAACTGTTTCAAGAAGTGTTTATGGACGGTGGCGTTACCGTGCCTATCTATCCTTTGATTGATGCTGAGACTAATAACTTAGATGACTGGCTTCTTGCTCACCAAGTTGAGCATCAAGCCTTTTCTAGCTTGTTAGGTTTGAATAATCCATTCAATATGTTGGATGTGGACTTTAACAATGAATCAGATTTCTACGATTGGCTAGCTAGTCACTTGTATATCCATCAACAAATTGTTTCTTCACTAGGACTGTAATATGGTTACAACAGCACAAGCAGCTCCCCCACCAGCGTCAAAGATGCCTGATGTTGGGGTGTTGGACACCATAAAGAAGACTCGCGGAGAAGACGAGAGCAAGACAATGAACGCCCTTCAAGTCGTTCAAACCTCTATGGCTAACCAGTTACCGCCCGGTGTAACGATGGATACCTTCTTGCGTAAGTTGGCTACTGCTCTCCAAAACCCTAATAACAAGTTAGTCCAAATTGGTAATTCAGCTTTCATACTCACTTTGATTGGTGACGGTGTTGTGCAGTTTCACACATTCTCTGCTGAACAACCTCAGAAGTTGCTTAAGAACTACTTAGGTTTGGCTAAACTTTTAAAGAATCAAGGCATAAAGAAGGCTACAACTTATTCTGATAGACCTGAGTTTGTAGACCTTGCAAAGAAGAGTGGCTTGCCTGTAAAGGTGGGTCAAAGTCAAAAGATGATGGGCAACGAGATGAAACCCGTCTATACATTTGAATTGGACTTGTAATGCCAGCAACACCTTTTATCATTTCATTTGCGGTTGAAGAAGCTATTGGCGCGGCTGTACTTGACGCGGTTGGAAGCGCAATTCTTGCTAAAGCAATCACGGGAAGCGTAAGCGGGGCTATTTCGGCTGAAGTTCAAGGCGGTGACCCTGAAGAAGGCGCTAAGAGAGGTTTTGTTTCTGGGGGTGTTAGCGCAGGGGTTGGACAAGCTGTGGGTGGAACAGCCGCAGAGATTGACCCCGTAACTGGCGTAGAAACTCCTGCAACTGGTATTCGTGGAACTGAATATGCTGAGTACGCAAAGCCTATTAGCCGAGGCGCTGGCACGGCTGCGGGGACTCTTGCTGCCGGTGGAACGCCTAAACAAGCTATTGTTGGTGGACTGGTTACTGGTGGACTAGATGTCGCTTATGGAGATACCAAGGGTGACCCATTGGCTAGTGCGGAGAAAGCAGTAATTGGCAGGACATTGACAGACTACTTTGCCCCTGCTAAGACTAGAAGCGCACAGACTGTTGGCGGTGGCACGGCTGCTCCTGAACCAACAAGCGTAACAACTACTGGGGCTGGACAAGCGCCCGGTTCTCAAGCATTGTCTCAAGCACTAAGAATTGGTGACCCCGGTGCGCCTGTTCTTGGGTCTAGTGATGCAGAAGAAGGTAGCAAAGAATCGGGGTGGAATGTCGGTTCTCTAAGATATATGGGTCAGGAGAGTTAAAATGAAAAAGATTGCCAAACTGCTTAAAGCAGACCTTAACGGTACTAGCGACTTGGCTGCTATTGCCTCTATGTTGTCGAGCAAAGGTCGTGGAAACGATACATTGCTTGCTCACATCACCCCTAGAGAAGCTCAGATTCTCAAGGCTGCTGGCGGTTCTGGCACGACTAATCCTGAAACTGGTTTGCTAGAGTTTTATGATGGTGAGGGAGGCTTTGATACGGGTGGATTTGAGGGATTAACGCAACAACAGGTAGATACTGCCACTCCTGTGCAGTCTTCAGGCGAAGTTGCTGCCCAACAGTTTCCCGATTATGGTCCTACACAGGTTACTACAACCTCTGCTGGACTGCCTTTTACGACTGCTCCAGAACGAGTTTATGAGCCAGTTCAAGCGCCAGCACAGACTCCTGTAACGCCTTCAGGCGTTCCTTATGTAGCAACGTCAGCCGACAGAGCCGCTCTTTTTGGTGAGGGTGGGTATGGGGCAAAAGCAAGCCCAACTGAAATCGAAGCCTACGCCCCAGAAAAATTTGATTTTTTGGGAAAGCTAGGAAAACTTGCTACGCCTGAAATGGCTAGGCTTGGCTTGGCTGGCGCAGGGGCTTTAGTAGGTGCAGGAACGGCTCGCAAAGCAGCAGAAGCAGGAAGAGCAGGAAAAGCCGAAATGCAAGCACTTGCTACGCCATACCAACAAACAGGGGCGCAAGTACAAGCACAGGCTCAAAGAGGTGAGTTAACACCAGTTGGTCAGCAGTCTTTACAAGCCATGCAAGCGCGTCTAGCTCAAGGCGTTGAGGCTCGTGGTGGCGTAGGCGCACAACAAGCGGCTGCTCAAATGGAAGCCTTGCGTCAATCCTTGTTACAACAACAAATGGATTACGGGTTAAAACTTTCTAGTATTGGTGACAACATTGCTATGGGCGCTATCCGCACAGGCTTACAGGCTGACCAAGCAGTTAACCAACTTACTAACTCTATGTATTCCAATATGCTTTATTTAGCATCTGGAATGTATCCGGGTGCGACTAGAACTGCTGCGGGGACTTAATATGGCAAACGAAACTCCTGAATTACCACTAACAGAAGAGCTAATGACGGGGCTTCCAAAAGCTCCCAAGGGATATGTTGGTCCTGAAAAACTTGCACCTGTAATTAAAGAAATTCAGGTTAAAAAAGCAACCGCAGAAGAAGAGCTTGCCCAATCTGATATTCGTTTAGAAAAAGCCAAAAGAGAAGAAAAGGCAACTGAAGCTGAGTTAAGAAAATCTTTTTATGAGCAAGAGAAAGCCAAAGAAGAGGCAATGCCTCAGAGAGCGGCTTTAAAACAAGCACGAGAAGAAATTTCTTCAGCCAAATTTGAACCAACTAGAGACACAGTTAAAGATATTGCTGGACTGTTTTCTTTGATGGGAGTGGTTGGCATGGTTGTTGGCAAGAAAAACGCCATGCAAGGTATGTATGCTATGAATGGCATGATGGAAGGTCACATTAAAGGTCGCAATGATTTGGTCAAGCAACAAGCGGTGGAATTTGATAAAAACTTTAAAGTCTTGCAAGCCAAAGTAGAGTCTGCCAAACAAGAGTTGGAAGAGGCTATGCGCCTACGTATGTATGACCAAAGAGCTGGGGAAGAAGCTATTGCTATTGCAGTTGCTAGGTCTGAATCTCCTTTTATCAAGGAAAGTGTTGCCCGTGTTGGTGTTCAAAAAACCATTAACACTCTTAATGACACTTTAAAAACCGTTGAAACAATGGTTAAGTTGCAAAATGATTTACAAGGCAAAGCTGATGAACGAGCAGCTAGAGTGGCAAAAGCAACAGCAACCAAGGCTGGAGTAGGAGACAGATATGGTTTTGGTGACATTGTTGCAACCAACTTAAATGAAGCGGTTGGAACAATATCAAATATTGTTAACTTGCCCTATGACGTTACATCTGGAGTTTTCCAAGGAAGAAATACAACAAACTTGTTGTTTGCTCCATTGGGAGCATTGACAAATGAGCTTACTTCTGAAGATGTGCAGAGATATAACAAAGAGATTAAAAACTTTGGTAAGTTTGCGTCTCGCGTTGTTTCGGGTGGAAGAGTTGTTCCAGCAGGAGTACAAAAAGATTTTGAAGACCAATTTGTAATTAGAGAGGGAGACTCACCTTTAACTGTATTAACTTCTTTGGCTCAAATGCGTCAGGTTATGGAAAGAGCAGCAGAAGTCAAAATTAAAAGTTCGTCTACCGACCCCGGTTTAAAACAGTTGTATGTAGATGGTTTAGAGGTGGTTCGTTCTTCTATACCTTTTACTGTTAATGATATAAACAAGTTTGCAAATCAAAGAGACCAAAACAAAACATTTAGTGATATGTTTACTGAATATGGATTGGGAGGTCAACAGCAAACTCCATCTATGCCCGCAAAGCCAGCAACTCAATCGTCTGGTAATTGGACAGTAAGGGAGAAACCATAATGGCTACCTTTGAATTTACTTCTCCAGAAGGTAAAACCTATGAATTAGCAGGACCAGAGGGTTCTACTAAAGAGCAAGCCTTCCAAAAATTTCAAGAAATGCGCCCTGAGTTATTTGGCGCAAAAAAAGAAAAGAAAGAGAAGCCGGGCTTTATTGAACGGTTTGGCGAGACTTTTCAGCCTGTCAAAGCAATAACTGAAGAGGGCATCATTCCTCAGTTGGGTCAGTACGCCAAGAGAAAATTTACTGGTGAGCCAGCTCCAAAGGCAGAGGAGAAGCCTGAGCGTCCAATGTCAATGAAAGAGTCTTTCAATCAAGTGGTAGATTTTGCCAAGAAAGACCCCGGTGCTTTTGCTGGAACATTGGCAAACGCTATTGTTGCTGACCCTGAGTTGTTGTTTGTGCCGGAGTTCTTGCCAGCAAGAGTATTAAGCGCAATTGAGAAAACATCCAAGTTAGGTGCGGCTACGGCTAGAACTGCTAGTGCCTCAACAAACGCGGCTGCTATGGCGGCTGCTCAAAGCGCTGCTAGACAACTCAATGAGCGTGGCACAGTAGACATGAATGTGTTGCGTAATGAGGCTCAAAACGCTGCTGCTATGGGTGGTGGTGTAAGAACATTGGGAGAAACCGCAAGATATGTTGCGCCCGGTGCTAAAGCCTATGCGTCAGAGGGTACGCAAGAATTATTGAGACGCGCCCGCGAAAAAGGCTACGCATTGCCTATTGGTGAAATGTCACCCGTAGGGGCAATTATTGACAAATACTATCAAAGCCCTAGAAGAGCAATAAATGAAGAGTCTTTCTACAAACAAGTTACCACTCCAACAGGAACTCAAGTAAAAGAAATAAACGCAAAGACTTTGCCTAAGATTGAGGCAAACCTAGATAACGAAATTACAGGCATTATGAGCAATCAAAAAGTGTCTGTGCCTTCAAACATTAAAAATACGCTTCAAACTTTCTTGCCATACCAAAAAGGTCGCATAGAAGCAACTCTTGATGACATAGCAAATAATCGTCAAATTAGCGGTAAAGATTGGCATGATGTTCGTTCAGAACTAGGAAAACGCGCAGCAAATGCTCGTCAGTCAAACCCTTTGATGGCACAAGACATTGACAATGTTATTAGTGCGTGGGATGCGTATGCTAAGGCAAGTTTGCCAGCTCCAGTTATTGACAGTTTCAATCGTTGGAAAGGACATTACACCGCCTATAAAGACATTGATACTGCAATCCATGCAAGTCCCACCGCATACAACAACTATTTAAATGGTGTGCTTGAGCCACAAGATTTGATGACAGCTATTAAGAGTCGCAGACCAGCCGAGGCACAAGAACCTTTTGGCGCTAAAACAAGAGGTCAAACATATACAGGCGCTTTAGGGTCAGGGCTAAACTTGCTTGGAAAAGAGCCTGTGCCAACAACCTTTTTTGGAGCGCTACCCAAGGTTGCTACAGGAGCAGTAGCTAAGCCATTACAGGCATTGGGATACACCCCTGCTGGTCAATCACTTCTTTATCAGGGTGTGCCATTCACAGGGCTAGCGCCAGAGGTCGGATACGCTGCTGAGAAAACCGCGCAACAGAGGAGAAAGTAATGCCATTAGCAAAAGGTACTAGCAAAAAGACTATCAGCAAGAACATCCGCAAGATGATGCGTGAAGGCTATCCGCAGAAACAAGCCGTGGCTGCTTCCTTGTCAAGCGCTCGTAAGACCAAGAAGACCAAGCGAGGCAAGCGTGGCTAAAAAGCAAAAGGGCATTAACCCTGACCTAGAACAAGCCATCTCCGATATGCTCAAGGCGGTGATGGTTGACCCTACGGCAAGCATTACAGACAAGACCAAGGTGATTGACCGCGCCCTAAAACTTGAAGCTATCAAGCTCAAGATGTCGGATGATGAGTGGGGTGCTGGCTTTGCTAATGTTGATGAAGAAGACGAATAGGGTTAGACTATGGTTTTCGTCAATCACAAAGGGGATAAACATGGACGGTATTGCTTTGGTACGCCTAGCGTTAGGGGTCATTACAGACCGGCTCATCACGATTTTGGTTCTAATTTCGACCAGCATTATGTGCGGTTGGACAATGTGGAATCCAACATGGGAGCGTGTGTCAACGCTAGCGATATTTACAGTTTTCAGTTATCTTCTAGTAAGAGTCAAAGAAAGGACTTCAAATGAGCAAGAACAGACCACAACAACGTGATAGCAGCATTAACCAACAAGTTGCCAAATCAATTCGCCCACAGTTACCTCAAGACACAAGCGCAGGGTTGCAACGCTGGCAGCCCGGTGAATTGCCTACTGGTGGCTTTCGTTCAGTCATTGATATGTCTGGCAACAAGTTTCCCACTACTGGTCCTTTGAACACCAAGACTTCATCGACTTCTGGTGGCGGCAAGAAGGTGTACTAATGGCTAATAACATT
>Ga0209768_10000796_pt1 | contig 20745 bp, 33 predicted proteins | sample LauGreSBDMM110SD_3_FD_187564 | JGI IMG/M metagenome (GOLD analysis project Ga0209768, IMG submission 187564) | Freshwater lake microbial communities from Lake Michigan, USA - Sp13.BD.MM110.SD (SPAdes) (version 2) | ecosystem: Environmental > Aquatic > Freshwater > Lake | place: Lake Michigan... | reverse complement strand
GCACATAGGAAGTTAAAAAACTATAAAACTTCCTGTTCCCAAAGATTCATAACTTCTTTAGGCGGGTTATGTAGTTAGCTTGGAATCCCACCAAGTTATCTACGCATTTTGCTAATATCAATAGCTTCTTCATCACTAAACACTGGCACAGCATTGCTCTTGTGCATAGTAGCAATACCTTTTACTTTGGTACCTGTGTACACTTTGGCAGGTTTAAGAACAGCATTACCACCAGTGTCCACACTTTTAATATGTGCAGTAGTGTTACGACCTTCGGGAATCTTTAGGCTGTAACTGCTGCTCAAACTAGGGGCACTTAGCGCACGAGTCCGCTTTTTCTCTTCTGCCTCAATACCCCACTTCTTTTGCAGGGCTTTCCAACTTTCTTCCAAATCTCTTGCCTTTCTTGCCTGTTCAGCAGATGCAAACTTTTGCTTGCCTCGCTTTTTACCTGTAGTACTCAGCCACGGACCTTCTAAATGCATAGTCATAAGTTATACCAAAAGTTATACACATAGACTTATTATACTATCTATTTTGAAGATTGTCTAGAACTTGCTTGCCAAATGATTTAGCATTTCTTCAAACTCCATTTCCTGGACTTCTGGATGCAATGTGTACTCCAAATCATCCACCTTCTCCCAATGAGGAATACCCAATAGTTCGAGTATTTCTTTTTTTGAAATAGGCTCTTGCCTCATATGGCTTACCCAAATGGCAGTCATAAAACTTAGCAAGAATACACGATCGTCACTCCAAACACCGTTAGTTTCGCACCATTCAACTGTGCGCCTTAGGTAGTAATCGATATCCTCAACTCTAAGTTCGATTTGAGTAATCCATTCCTGGGTTTGTTGCCTAGTCCACACTGCTATACTCTAAATGATTCGCCGCACCCGCACCGGTCACGTTCGTTTGGATTGACAAAGTCAAATCCTTCATTGAGTCCGTTGCGAACCCAATCCATGGTTAATCCATTTAGATATACTATACTTTTAGCATCTATCAATACAACAAAGTCTTTTTGGGCATAGTTAGTAACACCCGCTTCAGCTGTGTATTCGTCAACGTATTCAATAGTGTATGCTAACCCACTACAGCCTGTAGTCCTAACACCTATCCGGATTCCAACACCCCTGCCGCGTCTCTCCAGATTTTGTTTAATCCGTTTACTGGCTGTGTCGGTTACGATAATCATTTACGGCTGCTTTAATAGCATCCTCTGCTAGAATACTACAATGTATCTTTACAGGAGGTAGGGCTAGTTCTTCGGCAATCTCGCTATTACGAATATTACTAGCATCATCCAAATGCATTCCTTTAACCATCTCAGTGATAAGACTCGAGCTGGCGATTGCTGAACCGCAGCCATATGTCTTGAAACGAGCATCTCTAATAATGCCATCGCTATCAACCTTTATTTGTAGTTTCATTACGTCGCCGCAAGCAGGTGCACCAACCATACCAGTACCAACACTAGGATCACTCTTGTCAAAAGATCCGACATTCCGGGGATTTTCATAGTGATCAATCACCTTTTCTGAATAAGCCATACTATCTCCTATTGGACATTGTATTTATGCTATTATTTTGGTTCTTTACGTGCGTTCTTAACTGCGGTAACATCGTTGCGTGTTTCTTTACACAGCTTGGCTAGCTCTTGTAAATGTTTACGAACTCTAGTGCCTGCGGCACCAACTTCTTTATCGTAAAACTTTTCGAAATCGCTTTCCATTGCTTCTACGATCTTTGTGAACTCTGAATATTTGTTTGACATATTAGTCTCCTTGTTTAATAGTTAGTCTAGACGCTTGCCGGCGCCTGCAATACTGATTCCAGCCAAACTTTACAATCTGGCCAGGTTCGGTAAATGTGTGCAAGTCCGCCCGCGGCATGCCATTCATTACAGTTGCTGGTCCGGTCATCGATTAGGATATCTCCGGGTTGGCAATGTTTATGTTTGTCAAAGCTAAACGGTCCAAAGAATACTGGGATTCCTGGGAAACGTTCATGTGCCCACCATACTTTGTCCTGCGCGGCATAGGGCACAGAGTAATCATGTGGTAATGCTGTTAGGAACTGTAGGGTTCCGTTTGTTTCTTGTACAATATTTTTGCAATATTCTACTAGTTCATGAGCGCCTAGTTTGATTGGTAGATCTCGATAAAATCTAGCTTTAGCTTTTACCTTGTTCCAATCACTTTCGGGAATACGCTCACCGTAATCCCAGTTACGATTTACAATAGCTCGGGCTGCGGGCATCCAATCGGCGACTACATCGTCCATATCTAAATAAATGTTCATATTTAGATTATAAACTAACGAGATCAAGTTGTCAAATTAATTGGCTATAACGTTTGGTGAGCCTGAAGTTATAGAACCAGCGTCAGCTGAGTCACCTATTCTAGCGATTGGTTTGTTATTAACAAAAACGTTGGCCGAGCCAGCGTTGATTGCAGCGGTATGACTTACAGAACACCCCCTACCAGATACTCGGTGAGATACAGTAGGATCGCCTTGTCTTTCAACACCTTTATTGTTAGCGAATACGTTGCCAGATGGACCGGTCAACGTAGTTGTTCCGTCACAACCGTGTCCTGTAGCAATAGTATCTCCAATTCTAGCAACTAGTGGCATATTATCTCGTTACAATACTACCTGCACTCACTGGTTGAATGCCGGTAGTTTGAAAAATGTACTGCTCCGCGATCTCTTTTACAGTTGCACCCTGAAACAGTACTGCTGATTTATTTATAGCATACTCGCTTTCTGGGCTAACTGTCATCATGACAGGTGCCATAGCAGGACCTTTTGGAGTCATAGCTAGCATCACTGGTTTATTCAGTGTTATAGTTGCCATGTCTTCTTTGACATATTTTCCAATGACTTCATCTCCTGAAATCAACTTTAAACTTACGATGTCACCTTCTGTGAACTTTGATTTTTCTAAAAACATTTATGCCTCTGTTAAGTGTTGTTTTAACTCAGTGAACCCACCGATAAGTTGTTCGCCGATAAAAATCTGCGGAACTGTACGTGCAGTTGGAACAGCTTCGATTAAATCTTCTTTACTGTAACCATCCCCAATTTTCTTTTCTTCAAAGGCAATGCCTTTCATCGTTAACAATGCCTTTGCTTGATCGCAATAGGGACAGTTGGACTTTGACCATACGGTTGCTTTCATTTTATTTCCTTTACTTATTATAATGTTGGAAGAGCATCGTAGTCGAGTACGTCACTCATTATGCCAATGACATAGTTAGTGCTTTCATTTTCCTGCAATGCTGTTTGTTTTTTACTAGTGTCGACATGTTTATTAAACCAGGGAATAGGAGTTGACTTAGGAGCACTAGCTTGATACTTAATACCAATATCTTTTAACGCACTGACTGCGGTGTAGTCAACAAAGTCACGCAGGATGTTTGCATTAAGTCCAATAACTGGTCCCATCTTGAACAAGTATGTAGCCCAATCTTTTTCTTCACGAATGACATCCATATACAATGCGTATACCTCTGCTTCACATTCTTGTTTGGCTTCGGCAAATCTTGGATCTTCTTTTACAACCTGATTGATCATATAGGCTGTCCAACCTTTGTGTAGCAGTTCGTCTTGTAGAATTAGGCTAATGATGTTGCCGTTACCGATAAAGATTTTGTTTTCAACCATTGCTAGGCTTGTGGCAAATGACACCATAAAGCGGAATGCCTCTAGTGCATAGCTAGCATGTAGTGCTAACCACACAGCCTTAACATGTTCTTTCTCAGTGACAGGTTGTCCAAGTTCTTTGCGACAGTTGATAACGTGTAGCTTGTCATAGTAGTTGCCCACTGAACTGGCCATGTCTACAATTTCTTTAGTGTCGTGGATAGTGTTGAACACATCCTTGGGCACGTTGTAGATGTTGCGAATAATGTGACTGTATGATTTACTGTGAATGTTGGTTTCAAAGAAGCCCCAGTTGTACATCAAAGCTTCGACTTCGGGTAAGGAACACACAGGAGTAAATACCTGTGTTGGCCCACGGCCTTGCAAACTATCAAGTGCTGTTTGACGTAGTAGGTTGCTAGTAAAAATATGTTTAACGGCATCACTTGCATCCTTAAAATCGTTTGAATCTTTAGTAAGACTTACTTCTTCAGGTTGCCAGAAGAAGCCACGAGCTGTAGCGTCAAAGTCTGCAATCTTCTTATACTTGACTTCTTCAAATCGTTGTATGGTTACAGGACCTGCTGGATCTAGAAACATCTTACGATTAAGATAGTCTGTTTTTGTGTTTAAATTATATTGTGCTTTACTCATTTTAATATTTTCCTGAAGCAAGTACTATCTTGCAAATGTGTTCTAATCTTTCTATATGTTCAAATGCTCGCCACGGGCTTGTGTCAATGGCAACTACCCCATGTCCTTTAATCCCCACAATGTCGTAGGCAATGTTGCCGTGTTTATCTAACTGCAACTGCTTATGGCATTGATCCGCAAGCTCTTGGCTAATAGGAGGCACATCGCCAACATTGGGTGCTACCTTTGTATAACGATTGAGTTCTGGAAACGCATCACTAATAGTACTTAAATCGATACCGGCATGCATTGCGGCAATACAGTAAGTAGGATGAACGTGTACTACTACACGAACCTCACCTGTATGCTGACCCATTTCTTTTTGTAATCCAAAGTGTAGGGGTAGTTCTCCGCTAGGCTTTAGGTTAGCACTGATTTCAGTATACTCTAACTCTTTAATTGCATGATACGGACGAGGAGGTTGGTCGTAGTAGCCTTTCTCAATGCCAATCTTTTTAAACTGGTCTGGTTGTAGTGTTTGCTTACGAACGCCACTTGGTGTAATATAAAAGTGGTCACGGTCGTGATGACGAATACTTACATTACCATCACGACTAGTAATCCAGTTACGCTTATATGCATCTACCATGATATCACAAATAGTTTCTAGCATTATTTTTTACTCATAGTCTTCAAAATCTATACATAATGCACCTTCACCATCTACAAAGACAGCGTGGACATTTTTACTTAACGTCATGAGGAGCATGTCCTCGTCTTGTTCTTCAATATTAACTTCAGTTGTAACTCCGTGCATACTGAGCAATCTGTTTATTGCTATTCTAGATGGTGTCATAGTTTACAAGACTCGCAGTCTTCCTCAAGATCAAAATCAATAGGAGCAAGTTCCATTGACGGCGCTTCTTCGTCATCTGCTTTGCTGCCTTTCTTATTAATCAAACTATAGTAGAACGTCTTTAGTCCCCACATATGAGCTTGCATCAAGTTCTTGGCAATCAATGTTGTTGGCACTTTACGATCTGCAAAGTTTGCTGGATTATAAAACGTATTTGTTGATATACTCTGGTCAGTATAGGCTGCAATGACTGCGGCTGTTTTTAAATAGCCTTCGCAATCCTTTTGTTCCCACATAAGCTGGTAGTTCTTACGTACTTTAAGATTTTGATACTCAGGTACAACCTGAGTAAACGATCCGGCCTTTGACTCTTTTACTGAAATCAAACTCATTGGCAGCTCGATACCATTAGTTGATCCAATCACAACTGAACTACTCTCAACTGGGGCAACAGCGCCGTTAGTTGCGTTACGTACACCGTATTGTATCATGTTAGTACGTAAGGTTTCCCAATCTAGTTCTGGCGTAAAGTCTGCAAGTTCGTTGACACCCTTAGCACGTAGTTCCCACGGAAATACACCCTGGCCGTAACGAGTTTGGTCACTACCTAAACACTTACCTCTTTCTTTGGCTAGCTCTACTGACATTTCTGTTAGATAGAAGCTTTGATGTTCTTGCCAGCTTTTAACTTCGGCAAGTGCATCCTTGTCTCCGTACTTGAGTCCACGCTTGGCATGCCAGTATGCTAGGTTAGTAATGCCAATGCCTAGTGGGCGGATCTCATCATTGCTCAACTTAGACTGGATAGAAAGAAAATCTTGGTAATCGAGAATATTGTTAAGGCTGCGGTGAAGAATACGGCAAGCCCTACGCATATCTTCAGGATTACGGAAAGCACCCCAGTTGATGGATCCAAGAGTACATAAAGCGATCCGTCCAGCAGGATCATCGAGACGCTTAAAAGGCTTAGTGGGTAAAAGTATTTCACAGCATAAGTTACTCTGGTAGATGGTATGGTATTCAGGATCAAACGGACCCTGCTTCATTACATTGTCAATGAACACAAGATAGATTCGTCCGGTGTCTGTACGTTCTTTTAAGATGCCCGACTTGAATACTTCTTCGGCGCTCATGGTCTTTGTACGTAAGTCTTTACGCTTTTCGTACTCACAATAGAGTTTTTCAAAGCGTTCTGTATTTTGATAAAACGCTTCGTATAAGTCTGGCACTTCGTTAGGATCAAAGAATGTTATGTCTTCTTTGTTTTTGAATCGTCTCCAGAAGAAACTACTAAGCACAACCCCATAATCCATATGACGGACTCGTGTTTCTTCGGTTCCTTGATTGTTCTTAAGTACGATAAGATCATCAAACTGATGATGCCAAATGGGATAAAATACAGTAGCACTTGCATTACGAATACCTCCTTGACTGCAACTACGTAGGTCGCCAAACCACTTCTTTAGGAATGGTATCATACCTGTGTGTTGGATCTCGCCACCTCTAATGGGACTACCTAATGAACGTAGTCGACCAATCTCTAAACCAATGCCAGCACGTTTGCTGGCATACTTGGCCATCATTTCTCCGCTAGCAAATATACTGTCAAGATCATCGTCGCTACGAATAAGGACACAGGATGAGAATTGCTTTGTTGGAGTTCCAAGACCAGCAAGAACAGGAGTAGCAAGAGTAAATAGGCCATCGCTAGCCGCGTTATAGTATTCTTTAATATAGCGCATACGGGCACTATTAGGTTCTTCCTTATGAAAGACAGTTGCGGCTGCAACCATGTATCTAATTTGTGGAGTTTCATATGTTTGTTTTGTTGAACGATTTTTGACTAGATATTTTTCAATCAGTTGTTCGATTGCCGCATAAGAATATTCTTCATCTTTCTCATGCTCCAGCATGTCATTCATTTTGTTCCAGTCGTCCTCACTGTACCATTCAAGAAGTTCTGCTGTATACAATCCTGTTGCTACATTTTTCTTAACGATTTCGTAGATGTGCGGAACTTCGTAAGCACCGTAGACATCTTTACGTAACATGCTGAGTCTTTGTTTCCCAGCAACAAACTGATAGTTAGTATGTCCTACATCAGGATTTGATTCTATGTCAATGAGATCAACAATCGCACGTAATGTAATCTCGTCAATTTCTTTAGTTGTAATACCGTCATAAAAATGTGGTTGTGCTTTGATCTCGATCATGCTTTGACTAACGTCAGCGATTCCACTGCATACTTTTGCAACTTGCGTTTGCCATTTCTCGATTGTGAGTGGTTCTTTTTTTCCTGATCTTTTAGTAACAATAATGTTCGTCATATTCTTCTTTTCTGTACTTAATGGCGCTGACTGCTGCGAGAAACTTATTTAGTGGAGAGGCTTCATCTTATACATCTTTATTGTTTTCAATGTTTTAGGTAGCTGTATAGCTGGAATCCAAGTATCTTGTTCGTACCCGTAGACCTTATCATCTACGAATAACAAATAATACACTGTTTTATTGATATCGTCTATCGATATGGTAATAATAGTATTTGACTCACTGAATCGGTTGGTCAGTTGTAGTGTGTAGCACATACCTAAAATAATATTGAACGGACAATATTCATTTTCGTCTATGAGCTCCCACGGCGTTGGCCACCTTGATTGATCATATGGATCAGTATATATTTTAACCTTTGGTAATCGATCAAAGTATGCATGAACATCGGCTAACGGGCTAGCGGACAGTTCTATTTGTTGGCGAAAGTTGTACCAATCCTTAACAATAGGATTGGTTTTATGTTTAACGCTTTTGAACATCAACTAATAGATGATAGAGTATAAGTTAAGGTACTGACGTCGTCAAGATTGGTGTTCTTATAATAGATTACTACAGTTTCAACACCACTGGTAGTTACCAACTGTGCTTGGAAGATAACATTGCTATCTCCGTCTGTCTCGCCAACGTATTCATACTCGTCAACTAGTTGGATGTTGTTATTAGTTTTGTCAACTGCTAAATGCATTTTTCCTTTTCTCATTTGAGGATATGCAGTGCTTTGATAAACGTAGTCTACTTCAAAGCCCGATGATGTGTTTAATGGCAAGCGCATTGCTGCTGTGACTGTTGGGCTATACGAAACTGCAATCGTTGTAGGCGCACTATTTACAAAGTTAACATGTCCAATAATCTCAGGCACATATGCTTCTGCAAAATTAGCTTGGGCTAAATCAATAGCTCGGTCAAAGTTGTCCTGCGATGAAGTATTGCCCGATACGGTAAACTTAATCTGTCCGTATATATTGTTGGCATTGCCACCTTGGTTGTTACCTACGTTGACGTAGTTATTGTTCTCTGAACGATTACCATAACCTTTATCAACTAAAATACCTTCGCGACTTATACCTTCAAATATGCTGTCGCTGATTGTATTCTTCCTTGGACCAAATGCAGTAACGCCAGCACCTACGCCAAAACTAACACCTTGATACAATGTTTTAAAATAACAATGTGAGAAGCTGTTGTTAATGATATCTGTGTTAGAATAAACTGCATAGGTAAATCCCTGCACTTCAAAATCTTCAAACTTGTTTCGTTGACAAGTAACTAGGCTAGTCTTAGCTACCATTTCTAATGCAATACTGTTGTCTACTAATCCATTGGCATGTACCCATGTACCTACAGCTTTAACATTGATAAACTTGCTGTCTATTACATCTGCAAAGTTAAACACTCGTACATTGTTCTGTGCTACGGATACTGTAAATCCCTTCATCAAGATATTTCTAGGTTGTAACAAGTTAGTAGTGGGGGTAGCATTTCTATTGCTTATATCAGAACTGTTATTGATGAACTCAAATACTGTGTCAGTATTGAACGTTGGATAATCGTAGAAGCCAGTCTGACCGTCACTGAGAGTAATAGTTAGATCGTTTGCAGGAGTAGTGCCACCTAGTGTACTTCCTAAAATCTTAATCTGATTGCCTGCGGCAAATCCACTACCGCTGTTTACAATAGTAACAGTGGTGTTGGATGATGTGTAAGTAGCACCTGTTCCAGTCTTGGTTACTGTTACCACTGCACCTACACCGTCACCTGATAGAGTTGTTGCAGCGATATTTGTGTATGTTCCAGCAGTGGTAACGCTGGTACCTGCTAGTGCTAGACTAGTGCCAGTATTGATGCCACCTTTGACAAAGAAAAATCTAGTAGAGTCTTTACCTGTGCCAACTAGTTTAACATTGCTGGGAATGTACACAGTGCCTGTTAGTTTATAGTAACCTGGATCAAATTCTAGCTCTACAGCATTGGTTGGGTCCGAGCTCAAGTACAGGCTAAAGATTGCATTTTGTAAAGCAGCCGTATAGTCTACAGTTGCTCCCAGCTGTGTCATGGTTCCTTGGATTCCGAAGCTTGATGAGTTGACACGCCCTTCGTCCAGACGCTTTTGTAAACTTCTGATTACAGGGTTGGTTGGGTCAGTACTTGTTTGGATAGTTGAATCGTCAAACTTGTATTGATACGATTCAGCTAGATCCAGTATACTATCGTTCTCTGTTAGAACTTTAGTGTTACCCACAGCCGGAGCACCTTCGCTTACTGCACCGTTGCCGATGTAGAGCTCTTGTGTATCGATCGCCCATGCTAGTTCTCCACTAGCAAGTTGTGGTAAACCACTTTCGTTCTTTTTGCCGCGTCTCAGTTGAATGCGACTTATTTGCACTACAGCCATAGAAATATCCTCGTTATACGATATTTAGCTGTTCAAACGGTAGTACTGCTCCACTCGTTTACACCATTCTTCTGTCCAATAGTCAAAGTCCTTGGGTTCCAGAGTAAACTCCTGGTATTCAAAGTCCTTGCTACACATTAAAATAACGCCCTTACGGATGTTTGTGCCGTGTATTTCGTTATGCGCTAGAGCATAGGCTGTTAGCTGTAGAAAGTAGTCGCTAATGTACTCTAGTTTTTTGGGCTTGTTAGTCTGCTTAAAGTCTAAAATACTCTGATCTCCAGAGTGTACTCCTACACAGTCAGTAGTACCTGCATACAGTTCTGGAAAGTACAAGGGTACTTCGCTACCCCATACTTCACTAACATTCGTCATGCCTTTTGCAATAACAATACTGGCCATCTTGTGACTTTGTTGGCTAAAGGGATTAGTTCCCGGATCAGTTATGTTACCTTGCTTGACAAAGTCCTCTAGGAACTTGTGCATACGTGTGCCGCGGTTAGCAGCTTCAGTAGTGATCTCTTGTGCCTTCTTCTCACCTACTGCTTTGCGCCAGTTGGCCAGTGCTATACGACTTTCTTCTGGTTTAGTTTTGTCCAGGATAGTCGTAACACTAGGGACTTTATGGCCTTGTGGTGTAGCGTATAACCGCTTACCAGAGCTGTCGTCCCTAGAGAGTTTTGTATATTGATATCGTTCGATTAAAAGTGTCATAGTATATTATATAACACTTTGTCTAGTCTGTCAACCGATCATCTTGGCAGCAGCCCGTTTGGCTGCGGTATTTACAGCCGTTTTAGCTTTTTCTTTGTCACCAGTCTTGCCAGGTTCTTCTACTTTGTTTTTGGTTTTGATAGTAACACCGTTTTCATCGAAGTTATCAACTAGACCTTTCAGTTGTGGATTAGCATCAAACTCTGATTTAAATGCATCATAGTTGATTTCTTGCCCTGTAATGTTTTGCATCATCTTTGACATAGCTTGCCAAGAGAATTGTGCTGAAGTAGCTTTAGAGTCTGCACGACCCTGTAGATTAGAAAGGACGCGGATTAATACATCCGCGCCTTCATTTACTTTTTTTTTGAACTTAAGATGTTGCCTAGCTTGCGGCTATACTGAATGCTTTCACGCTTCATACGACCTGCTGGCTCTTCGCCACCGGTTGCTGGTTCGCTTGCACCGAACTCATCACCTTCTTCTGCGCCTGGCTCACCCATAGTAGCTGGCATTTCTGCACCCATGTCAGCACCCATAGCTGGAGCAGGAGCTGCGCCGCCTGGACCTTCTTCGCCTGTTAGAATTGAAACTGCCTGAGCTAATGTTGTACGGTTTGATTCTAGTGTTGAATATAATTCTTCTAATGCTGGTTTAACTGCGTCATTGAACTGTTGAGCAATGTCGCTGCCCATTTCGTCTCTTATAGAGTCTACCAACTCTAACATGCTTTCTGCTTTCATGCTAGCTACGTCTTCTAACCAGCCAGTAACACGGTCAACCATGTCACGACTGCTCATGATTAGAGCTGCTTTTTCTTCTTCGCCTTCTGTAAGTGTTCTTTCACTTAACACTGAACGTAGAACCTGCATTGCCTCTTCTACTGATTCTTTTTTAGCCATTTTTGTTGCTGTGGCGTTCATGACGTTTTCGCCCTTGTCGCCGTAACGCTTTTTAAATTCGCCTTTGGTCTTTTTCATGCCTTTGACGTACTTTTCTTTCTTGCCTTTTTCGTCATCGTTAAGAGCACGTTCTTTGATTGCCATTCGGATAACATCTAGCATAGCACGTTGCTTTTGATATTCGTTATTTTCTAGCACACTGTCAAAACTGCTGTTTCTTTCAAACGATGTAACTCTTTCTGATAGTTGTAGTTGAACCTTTGACAGGTCACCATCGCTAAATTTGTCCAGGCTAAGTTTATACCCAAACTTAGAAGCTAGGCTTTCGTTCAGCATGTCGCTGTTTATTTTGTTAGATAATTCTCTGATTTGCATGTTAGCATCCTAATGACTTGTTATTGTTATTTATCAAAACATCCGTCTAAACCTAAGGGCAATCTGCTCCTTAGATGTTCTGGCTCTAGCAGTAGTTATCTCCCAGCGCCACAGAGCTAGATCTTTACGTATCGAATCTTTACCATTATCGTATCTATATTTAAAGATATCCGAATCTGTAGCGTTACGTTGATAATACTGATCTAGATTGATTATTTCGTTATATTCGTTTATCTTGTTTTTGCCGTAGCATTTTGCTGCCATTAGCGCACAGGCTTTTAAGTTAAACGTACCAATCTTAAAACCTTTACTTTGATAAAGATCCCACTGATTAGCTTTGTTTTTCTTTACTATATAGTTTTCATACACTAGTGCGCCGTTAGGCAACACTGCGATAGGAAGTTTCTTTTTAAACTCTTCTGAAAGATAACTTTCTAAGTTTTCTGCTTGTCTTTTAAAGTTCATTGGCTATTACTCTAGGATTAGTCTGTCCTATCTTAATTACCAAACTTTTCCTCACCAACCCCTCAATCACGACTTGTTCTCGTTCTGAAAATGTACTAAGGTATGCAGCACCCTGCAACTTCTCAAGCATTACATCTTCTTCTCTAGAAGTAAACACAGAAAAGCTACTTAATAGTTCATTTATTTTCATATTATTGTTTACTGAACGGGCGTTCTACTCTGTTGGGGTTTTTAGTAGTCTTTGTCATCTGTTGCGCCATTTGACTGAATGCGCCTGCTCCGCCCGGTGGCGGTGTTGCTGTAGTAGGTGCGTCTGGTGCTGAATCTTTACTGTACGGACGCTCTACTTTGTTAGGATCTTTGGCCACTGGCGCTGCATCCTTACTGTATGGCTTGTCGACTAAATTAGGATTCTTTGCCTTAACGCCAGTTTTTTCAATAACTTTGTTAATCTCCGGAAGAGCCTTATCAAACACCTGTTTCTTTATTTCCGGCGGTGTTGACTTCCATACTTTATCATATGTTTTTTTAGCTGCTGACCATGCTGGTCCAAGAGCTGCTGCAACTGCCGAAGCAGCAATATCACTGGCTACTTCGTATTGAGTTTCGGGACTCCATTTAGTTGGGTCCGGGCCTTCTGTTTCTACAATGCCCTTCATCTTGGCAATGGTTTCGTAAGTGCTCCACGCTGCTGCGCCCGCTGCCAGGATAGCAAACCAACCTGCTGTTGCTATCCATGCCAAGGCCGCTGGCAAGTACGGAGCCAGAAACGCTAACGGAGCAACTTCGTTAAGCTGTTGCCGTTCGGTGATGATTTCTCTTACTTTCATTTAGATACCGCGAAGCTTTCTTGCAAGTGCCAACATGCTAAGTGATTCTGCTGTGATCTCTTCTTCGCCTATTTGAATCTCATCGCCTGCTTTGGGAACTTCGGGCTGTTCTGTCGGGGCTGGTGCGCCAGCAGCCGGTTTTGTCATTAGTTTTAACTTGCCAGTTTCGTCTTTAGTCAAAGCTGTTGGATTTGCCTTGAGATCCACTGTGGTAGTCAGTCCAGGACCTGTTTGAATAGTGGCACTTTGTCCGGGCTTAAGATCAGTAATCTTACCTGTTTCTGGTGCTTCTTGAACTAGTTTAATATAGTCACGTAGTGATTTCATGTGTATTCTCCAGGCTTAATGCCTTGTCTTGTAGTTTATATATATGCTGTTTAAGTTGGCCTATAAAACCTTTGGCACGTAGCACTTTAAATGCTACATTTTCTATGCTGAACTCGCCTCCGTTTTCTAATCCTGCTTTTCTTAACTTACTGATTTCTTGTTGTATTGCTTGCACACGACCAACGTCATCGTCAGTTAGTGCTTGCATTATCTTATTTAAGTAGTTATCAACTTTGGCCTTGACATCAGTGTCGTTAATCTTGATAGTGCCCATTGTAGGTTCACTGACCCATTTGTTATTCAGTATTGAATAAATGCCCAAACTGTGATGCTTGTCGTCGCTGTCTTGTACATATACTTCTACGTCAACACCTTTAATCTTAATGTCATGATTGAAGTTATATTGATTCTTCTTAGCATCATACAGAGGTTTGAGTAGTAACTCGCGCTGTTCGGGAATGTCTACTACTAGGTGTAAATCAATATCGCTCTGTGGAGTATAACTGTAGGCTGCATTGCTACCCGATATAGTTATATCCTTTAACTGCAAATCCGGAATGTCAATAAACTGTACGAAGTCTTTGGCAATCTGCATCAGTTTATATCTAACTTGAGGTTTAAGCACACTGCCAGCCCATAACTTTGGATTCAACTCTTTATGAAACTGTACTGCGGCATCTACAATGCCTTCCTGTGTAAACTCTCTTAACAACATACTAGTTTATAAGCCAAAGAACTTTAATATATGCGGGAAGCTAACTGCGTTGAGCCAGCCAGTGCCTGCGGCAAATGCCAAAGCAACCATGATATACATTGTGTACTTGTTTTTAGCTTTTTCCAAATCATCTAGACGAGCATCCATTTTATCATGAATTACACTATCTGCGGCATGTAGCTTTTCAGCATGTTCAAAATACTTTACACTGTTAGAACGATATTCATCTTGCATTTTACACAACTCAGCCATAACTGCATCACGAGTTAGATCGAGACAATCGTGCATGTCTTTGACATCTGCTCTGACATCTGCGAGCTGTTCTTTGACATCATCACGTAGTTGATAGAGTTGTTGGAACCCTGTATCTACTTTTGTTTCTAATACGCTTACTCGTTCGGGTAGCAAGGCTAACTGCGCCTGCGCTTCTTTCGTGGCCATTGGGCATCTCTCCTGTGGGTTGGTGTTGCTCAGTATGGTATTACTGTGTGAGCCTTAAGATGCCTTTGTGCCTATAGTATTATATTTATTGTTTTAAAAAGAAAACAATATTCTTGCCTGGATCGCTAGTGGTAAACACTGGTATCTTTTGATCTAATAACTCGTCAAGTCTGTTAATATAGGGGATTAGGTTAAAGTCTTGTTTTAAAAATGCCACAGGATCATCGTCTATAGAGTATAAGTCTTGCTCAGTATGCCAATCAAATCTCCATACTCTAATAACTTCTTCAGTATCAAATCCTACCAGCTTGCCGCCAACTTCTAACAGTTGCGGACCAATGTTATAGTGTATGTTAGACCGTAATCCCAGCGTTTGCAACATTGTGTTAAAGTTTTGTTCTTTTTGCCAAGCAGATTCTTTGCCATGCTCGTAACGTTTTTGACCAGTATGTGTTATATCTACTAGTGTGTATAGTTTGTAGTTCATACAGTATTTAACAGTCGTAAAAAAGCCCTAGTAAAAACTAGGGCCCCTTCCCATCCCGAGGAAGATTCAGTATTAAACTACTGCTGCGCCAACTAGGCTAACACGAGTAACTGTACAAGTTCCGCCAACTGCTGCAACAATAGCTGTTTCTAAAATGCTAGAACCACCACCGCTTTCTGCAATAGCTGTTTGTGCGCTACCTGTTACAGAAGCAGCACCAGTGTTGGTGTTGAAGTCTGGAGCTAAGAAGCAGAATGTGCTGTCGCCACCTGCAACTGATGGTGCAAAGATTGCAAATACTTCTGAAGTTATTTGCACTGCGCGAACAACTTTAGACCAGCTGCTGTTTGCTGCTGCTGGAGTTGCTGTTAGGTCTTCACCTGTGATTACAACTTGAAACATTTGTAAGTTTGGTGTGTTGAATGTCAATAGTGGGTATGCGCCACTTGCGTCTAGACCCGATAGGGCTGCGCCTGGGCTTTGTTTTACAACTAAGTAGTTAGCTGCTACGTCTGTTCCGATTAAACTTGGCATAATAATATCTCCTCTGATTTATGCTTTAAGCCACGACTCTGTGGCCTTTGTAATATTATTTAGCCAATCAAGGAAAAATCAAGCGATATAGCCTATTTTTGGTACGGTTAAGAAAGTTGTTTTGTCAGCACAGATTCCAGGGTGGGCAGCATATCGCTCATGGTCATCTTGGCTCTAAAGTAGTAGAGAATCTTAGTTTTAATACGCATAAGGTCTGATTCGGCAATAATGCTAGAACTAAGGAATCTACGTATTTCTTTATAGTCCGAGTTGTACACTCTTAGGGCTTGCTCTAATCGTATTACTAATCCAGTATCTCTACTGCCAGTTCCGTCTAGACTAAGCAACCAGCCATTTAAACCCATTATAGGTAAGTGTGTTTGTTCTCTTACACGCCCGGCATCTTTGCTGTTAAATGCATCAGTTACTTCATTAGGTGATGCATCTACAAAATGTATCATATTGTATAAGTCAGTGCCCGATAGTCTAAACTCTCTATAATTGTTATAGGCTGCGGTTTGTCTAGCATACTGCACAGCCCAAGACTTGGTTTCTTTAAACCTACTCATAAAGTCTAATGTTAGCACTGACAGATACAAGTTCTCGCAAGCATCGGCATAGTTCATTCTTCTAATATCACTTGCACTTCTAATCAATCTTGCTTCATGCAGTTCTTTCATAAAAAAACTGTTGACAAACATTTTTTCTTGTATTAGACCTACTTTACCAGAAATGATATTCCAGTTGATAATCTTCCATTGATTTTCTAAGTACTTCTTTTTGTCTGCTTGATAATCTAATGCCCACGCATGTTCCCACCAATCAACCAACAGTACGATATCTTTCTTAATAGCGTGGTTGGTAATAGTTTTAATCTTGCCATCCTTGGCCAAATATACCCAGCCACTGCCTTGTATACCCATTGCTACAGTTTCAAACTGTTCTTTAAACTTGTCAAAGTCTTTATAGTGTTTAGTAATGAACTCTGAGATAGGGCCAGTTGGCTTGTTAGAGTTATCGGGTGCTTGAAACTGTGTAAAATAAATGTCATGTAAGAATGCACCAGCTTCATTGAAATCAGAGTCGCCTTCGTTATCGTTAAATCTAGTAACGTAACCCTTGTACAACTTGCCATAATGGTAGTCGATAGTGTCTTGACTTTTGCTAGGCTCTAATTCGTCTTTGTCATACGGCAATTTAGTATGTACTAACTTCATTGAGGAGTCCAACGTTTCCTTGGCACTAGTTTAACATTGCCGTATTGTTTACCTGCGGGCGCATAGCGAACACGACCTTCACCTTGCGTGTCCCATATCTCGCCTTTCTCGCCTTGCTCAATCTGATCAATGATGTTGTCCTTGACATCCATGATTTGTTTAACTAATCCGAAGATTGCTGCCAATGCGTGTTGACTGCGTTGTGCCAACTCTTCGATCTTTGTCTGTTTGTTGGTACTGACCTTACTGGTCTTGAGCCAACTGAAGAACTGCGGAACACCTAACTGATCCAACTGTTTAGATTTGGCTGTTTGATTAACGTATGTGTATAGTATATTCTTAAGATCGCCTAGACCCGGAGCTCCTTGTAGGAAACTGTCGATCTCAGCGGCATGCTTTTGTAGATAAGTTTCAATAGCTACAATAGATTCGTTGCCTACCTTGACTGGCGTACTGTTGTAAACAGGGCCTTGTACAATCAATGCAGGATTCTTGTTGAACATGCTGAAGTCATCCATTGGCTCTTGATCACTATCATCCATTCCAAACTTGGGAAAGAATGCATGACCTACCACCATGACCTGTGCTTGTGCAATACGCTTGCCCAGGGGACTGTCTGCCGTTACATGATAGCAAGTTTGACTCTTAGGGTTAGGACAGAACGTGTACACACCTTCTGCATCTATGTTGGGCTTTGCTAAAAACAATCCGTCTGCATAGACATAGCCTTGAAAGTCTTTAGGAGTCCCTGCATCGAACAATGGATACAAGCTGGCAAACTGTTTGGCAAACTGATCTCTTGCTGCTTTCTCTTCCGGAGTCTTAGGATTGCCGCTCTTGTTGGAGATGAAGTCTACTAGATCTGCAGGATTATCAGTTTTATAACCCTTGCTCCAGCCATTGTGTCCAGCTAATACTAAGGGTCCACCTTTGGTTTCTCTGCCCCAATATATCTGAGGGTTACCGTCCCACTTCATACGCACTGTTTTACTGCCTGCTTCGCTGGCAATTTCTCTAATGTGATCAAGTGCTTCCAGTGTGCCAGCACTTCCGTGAAAGAACACTAGGTCTTCTAAGTGATTAAATGCACGGCCTAGCTTTTTTGTAGCAGCAGCTTCTGCTTCTTTTAAAAATTCATTCGCTCTCATTATATTACCTTAGCCTCGCCACAACTAACATTGCCTCTAACTCTTTTCTAAACCTACTCTCAGTGGTGGGTCTCTTAGCAGTTGGTGTATTGACCTGTGCCATTGCCCGATCATACGCCGCAGGATCTTTCACCATATCTCGACTCTGGATAACGTTGTCTCCGCGATCTTGCCAAGTAGTAGCTGTTATACCCTTGTTTCTATCATGACCTACCACACCTATACCAAGATCGTACTGTATCTTTTCGGAGTCTAATGACTTTCCAGCTTTATCAAAATTCAAAGTTATATCCAACGGGCCTACGTTGTATCTAACAGAAATATTACCTGAAATTAAATCGTTAGTTTGCGTGATTCCGGCAAAAGTTGGGCTAGAATACTTGAGAGGCTTACCCGCTTTGTCATAGGTATACATGCCTTGACCGCTGTAATACGTTATAGTACCGTCTGGGTTAGTTTCTAATCTTTGACCAGATTGTAGTTGTCCTGTTGGCATTGCTGGTGGCTTAACAGGGGTTAAGTTTGGCATACCTTTCTTTTTCATATTTGAACCAATCTGCTTTAACACGTCGGGTGGAGCATTGACTGCAGATGACGATGGTGAATCCTGCGGAACTCCTGCAAGTTCTTGTATACGGGCTAGATTGATAGATTCCGTCTGCTTCTTTTCTACCCAGTTAGGATCTTGTCTAGCACGATCTAATAGCGGCTCGGCGATGTCCGGGGGTAGCGCACCTAGTATAGCTTCTACACTGCCCAAGTCTTTAGAGCTAGTGCCTTTTCCCAGTAATACATTTGCAATAGTGTCTAAGTCGTCGCTTACAAAGCTACCTTTCTTTCCTTCCTGTGTACGATCAAACAGGCCTTGCCAAGCTGACCACATGTAGCCTTTTTGTTTTGCTAATATGGACAGTACAAGTTGTTTGTTAACACCTTTGTACGGGCTATTTGCTGGAATGTTATGCGTGTGGAACTTAGCAACTGTGGGAGCATTAGCAGTTACCATAATGTCAACTTGATGGTGTTGCTGTCCTACAGGCACGTTAACGTGTACGTTAATGCCACTCTGTGCTGTTTCTAAACCCTGTTGCTGAATAAAGTCATTAAGGGCCTTACGACCACTTTTAGCATCCTTGGCTTTGAAGTATTCTAATACTGCCGCTTCGTCTACGATTACATCCATGTCGCCGCTTTGTTGTCCGGGCCTAGGGGTTGCCGCTGATCCTACTGGAATAGCTTGAATGCCAGTGTCATTTAGAGCACTATTAATCACTCGTAGTATTTCTGGTACGTCTTTATGGTCAAACGGCTCAGCATTGGCAAACACATTGCCGCCTTCATTCAGTATCATTTTTACCTTCCTGTATTCGTTTAATACTACGTTTGAACTTAGCAGGTTCAGCTGTGCGTATGGCGTTGATAAATCTACGTTCCAGCTCTGCTGCGGTTTCCAAGTCGTATTGTTCTCGGATCAGCGACATCAAATTGATAGCTGACTCAATAAGATTGGTGCCTCTGCTTTCAATAACCAGCTCTTTATCTCTGCTAACGCCCAGATCGCTGAGTTCTTGTAATATTGATCTTGTGCTTTTCCTCATAGCGTAGTGGAATCCTTTGATATATTTACCGTTTTAAATGTGTCTTGGTTGTTTTGTGCAGGTGCAACATTTCTCTGCATAAATACTCAGTAGAAACCACTAGTCTCTACACACACTTACACTAGGATTATAACATGAAATTTATTTCAGAGCAAATGATTAGAGTAATGGAACGTTTAACCGAAATGTTTCCAGGATCTAACTATCAAAGCCGCTTAGACGCTTATCTAAGCACCAAAGGCATTACCGATGCCGCTCAGTTGGAAAACTACATCCAACAATACAACTCTCAAAAGGAAACATATCTATGAAAACAATCTTAAATTCAATCTGGTCAGTGCTAGAATCATTTGGCCAAGCACGGGCGGCCGCAAGTCTTGCTCGTCAAGGTAAAATAGCAGAAGCCAAAGCTATATACGGAAACTAAAATGAATTATTTAGATTCACTATTGATGTTAATGCGCTGGGCTAGAAATGGTTGGGAAGTACATCCTTTAATCGGTACCGAGTTCGAAGGCTGGATCTAAGCCGATAAATATTGGCATGAACTTAGTGTATATACACGGTGCCAATGCCACCAGCGAGAGCTTTAACTATATTAAAAGTAAACTGGGCACTGGCCTAGACATTAACTACGATAGTCGTAATGGGTTTGAAAACAACCTAAAAGACATGCAGTCAACACTACAGGACCATAAGGACCTAGTGTTTGTTGCACACAGTCTGGGAGGTATCTATAGCCTGCATTTGGCTAACTCAATGCCCACTGCTGTTAAAGGTGCTGTGACACTAAGCACACCCTACGGTGGTGCTGAAGTGGCAGACTATGCTCAATACTTCTTACCGTTCAGCAGACTAATGCGTGACATTGGTCCCAGTTCGTGGGTTATGAAACAGGCCAGCCGTATTAAGATACAGCATCCCTGGACCAACATTGTAACTGTACGAGGACAAAGCCCGTTTATGCATGAGCCCAATGATGGAGTAGTGACTATTGCCAGTCAGAAGCATCATGAGGATATGGAACTAGTAGAAGTAGATTGCAATCACTATGAAGTTGTTCTTAGTGACATAGTTGTTAAACTTGTTAAAGAACGAGTAAACAAGTTTAAAAAATAACTCGTATCACTTT
>Ga0209768_10000793_pt1 | contig 20778 bp, 19 predicted proteins | sample LauGreSBDMM110SD_3_FD_187564 | JGI IMG/M metagenome (GOLD analysis project Ga0209768, IMG submission 187564) | Freshwater lake microbial communities from Lake Michigan, USA - Sp13.BD.MM110.SD (SPAdes) (version 2) | ecosystem: Environmental > Aquatic > Freshwater > Lake | place: Lake Michigan... | reverse complement strand
CCCGTTAAGTCACCGGGTTCTAGGCGGGAGGCGTCGAGCACAAACTTGGCACCCGGCACCAACATGACTTTGCCTTCGGCAAACTTGCCAACGCGAATTTTGGGGCCTTGCAAATCGGCCATGATGGCCACTTCTCGGCCCGCACGAGTGGCCGCTTCACGCACCAACTTGGCACGGTCGATGTGATCTTGCGCTTTGCCGTGGCTGAAGTTCAAACGAACCACATTCACACCTGCGCGAATCATGGCCTCGAGCAATGCGGGATCGCTGGATGCAGGGCCTAAGGTGGCAACGATTTTGGTAGCGCGAGTGGGCATGTGTACATGTCTCCAATGTATATTGATTTCAATTTTCCCACGAAATCAGTGACACAAGGAGAACATATTTTCAGTGATCGCCTTTGAAGTCTGCTTTTCGCTAACTCACCGATTCGATCGAGTTGAAGTTCTTTGACTTGAAGATGCGGGCGCTTACCAAGTAAACCAACACGGCGATGCCTGTGACGCCAATGCCAATGTAGCCACCCCAGGCATCCCAAATTTCTTCCAAGTAGCTAAAGTGATGGCTGCTGTGGCCAACGGCAACGACCATCAATGACAAAGCAGCCACAACGCCACTCATGATTCGGCCCGCCTGATGTGCCCAATGGTGGCTCCGATTGACCAACCAGTGCATGAGCAATCCATTGCTGGTATCGGCCAGTATCATGCCCGCACCAAAGCTTGCTGCCATGGCCACAATCGCAAAGAAACCACCCAGCTCATGACCTTTGGCTGCCATCAGTCCTGCTTGCGCCAAAGAATCAAATGAAATGGCGAATCCAAAACCTACGCCCATGGGGTGAGCAAATGGCCCCATGGCTTGCAGAACTTTGCGCTGAACTGGGCTGCCCGCATGTTGGTGATCTTGACTGCCTAAAAAGCAAAACTTGAAATTTCGGAAAGCCAACCACAACAAAAAAACCGTTGAAATCCAAAGACCCACGGCGTCCAACCATTGTGGTAACTGAATACCATAAAGATAGAACACAAAGGTGGCCAGTAAAATAGTGAGGCTGTGACCCGCTGCGAATTGAAATCCGGTGAGGCGTGCTTTCCAATAGGCGCTGCCGTTTTGGCGCATGCGTGTCATGCTATCGACCACCACGATGTGGTCTGGGTCTAGGCCATGCCGGAAGCCCAAAGCCAGCAACAAACCTGACGTGGCGAGCAGTGAGGTGGTATTCAAATCCATGGTGTGATTTTCTTCTAAATCGTCAAACTCTTCAGCAGTTCCTTCAAGTTTATTTGGGCTGCCAAGTTCATGCACAAGTTCCAGGCCAATTCTGTTTTGGCCGCGCCCAAAATAGGCGTGCTTTGATCGACAAACTTGGCCTTAAGTTGCTCATTGCTCATGGGCTTTTCCAAACTGCCAATGGCGCGCTCAATGTAGATGTGGTGCTTTTGGCCATCGGTGGTTTCCACGGTCACGTCAACAGATGCTTCGTGAATGCTTCGGTCCACAATCAATTCAACTTTGTCGCGCACGCCAATCACCAAGGCTGAGCGCACCACTTCGTCAGCGTACTCATGTTCACCCGCGCGGCCGTAAATAAGGGCCACTGCGCATGAATGGAACACGCTGAACTTGGCCAGCAAGCCATCGGTGGGTGTTTTTTTGCCTGTGAGTTCTTGCACCAAGGGGTGCGCTTTCAAAGTGACTTTGGCCACTTGCTCGGGCTTCAAGTTGTGCTTCTCGCGCAATTGCACGCAAGCATCGATAGCGGGGTGAATCACAATGCCGCAAGCAAAAGGCTTGTAAGTATTGAGTTCAATTTCCCAAGTTTTTCTTAAGTTTTCTGTGATTTCTTTCCAATCGGTTTTATCGGAAAACACTTGCATCAAACCGCGCGGTGCTTCCAACGCCCGAGAAGACGCGGTGTAACCGTGCTTGGCCATCAAGGCAGACATCAAACCGACTTTGGCGGCGCCGCCGGGATGGAAAGGTTTGGTCATGGTGCCAAACTGTTCGCGCAAACCAACCGGTTGTGAAGCGGCAATGCCCAGTGCCATTTGCGTTTGCTTGGCGTTCAAGCCCAACAAGCGCGAGCAGGCCGCCGCACTGCCCAACATGCCTGTTGAGCCAGTGATGTGCCAGCCGCGGTCGTAGTGGTTGGGATACACCGCGTTGCCCACGCGGCATGACACCTCAACGCCAAGCACCAAGGCATCGATCAATTGACGACCGGTTGAACCCAGATGCTCTCCCAGTGCCAAGATGGCGGAGGCCACCGGGCCTGCTGGGTGAATGATGGTTTTCAAGTGGGTGTCATCGAAGTCAAAGGTGTGAGAGCTGATTCCATTGAGCAAGGCTGCATTGGCCATGTCAACGCGCTCGCGTCGTCCCAACACACTCGCTTGGGCCGAAGGCGCCAACTCTTTCACAGCGCCCAATGCGGCTTCAATGGTTTCGTGGGTACTGGGGCCGACTGCGCAGCCCGCCCAGTTGGCAAAGGTGCGATGCGCTTGGACTTCCACGGCATCAGACCAGCCTTGAGAAGGATGAGAGGCAACAAATTCAGCCAAAAGCTGGGTAACAGCCGGCGCATTGGCGTCGGCAACGACAGTGGTATTTCGTGCGGTCATGGGGAAATAGGGCTTAAAGCCACTTTAAATAGACAAAAGAAGCGAAGATCATAGGGTAATCGAGAGTTATACACACGAGAACTCACAGGCTTTGCTCCCCCAAAAAAGAACACAGCGTTCGGAAAGACCAGGGATTTCCTTACAATCTGCGTAGGATTTCCCTACCAAGCATCCATTGGGCCGCCATTGACCCATGTCACTCACGGGGAAAGCCACTCGGTTTAGACTCGGGGTATCTATTTTGATGGCACCCAGGCACGGCTTCTGCGCCTTCAGCTTTTCGCTTTTTTATGACTACAAACGCCACACCTGAAAATTTACACCCGATTCCGCTAGATCAGGACATGCCCCATCGCAAAATCATTCGCGAGTGGCTTAAGCCCCTGTCAGATCGCTCCACACTGCGCGCCTTTGTTCTATTGCTGGTTGACACCGCCTTGTTCATGGGCCTGGTGGCAGGCACAGTGTTGGTCGAATCTATGTGGCTCAAACTTTTATGCGGTTGTGCGGCGGGCTTTATCATTGGTCGTTTGTTCATTATTGGCCATGATGCTTGTCACCAAAGCCTCACCCCGCATCGCGAATTGAACAAATGGATTGGCCGTTACGCTTTCTTGTACTCGCTCACCCCTTTCAGCCTGTGGGACACCGGCCACAATGTGGTGCACCATGGCTACACCAACTTAAAAGGTGTTGACTTTGTCTGGACGCCGCTCACGGCAGAAGAGTTTGCTGAGCTTGGCCCAGTTGGCCGCTTGATGCAATACCTTTACCGCAGCGGCTGGGCTCCCGGTTTGTATTACCTCGTTGAAATTTGGTGGAAGCGCGAGTTCTTTCCCAACAAAACACACATGCCCACGCGCCGTCCCATCTTCTTCAAAGACAGCTTGTTGGTCACTGTGTTTGGCTTACTCTGGATTGGCGTGATGGCTTACGCAGCGGGGGCTACAGGACAATCTGTATGGCTCACATTGCTCATGGGCGTGCTGGTTCCCTTCTTGTTCTGGAACACCATGATTGGTTTCGTGGTGTATGTACACCACACCCATGTTCGCGTGTCTTGGCACAACGACAAATCGGCGTGGACCAAAGCACAGCCCTTTGTGTCCACCACCGTGCATCTCACTTTTCCCATGAAAATTGGCAACATGGTGCACCACATCATGGAGCACACAGCGCACCATGTGGACATGAGCATTCCGCTTTATCGCTTAAAGCAAGCTCAAGCCAAGTTGGAAGAAATGCTCCCTGGCCGCATCATTGTTCAGCCCTTCTCTTGGGGCTGGTATTTCAAAACAGCCAAAGCTTGCAAGCTTTACGACTTCTCACGCGAATGTTGGACCGATTTTCAAGGCCACATCACCAGCCCTGTGCGCGGCAATTTGCCTTCTAAGTCTTAAGCTTTAAGCCTTTTGAATTCGGCCTGAGGGTTAATTCAAGTCACAAAAAACGCTTCTCACGAAGCGTTTTTTCATTTTGCTCGTCGCGACAAAATCTCAAAGGCAGGCAATGTTTTGCCTTCTAAGATTTCCAAAAAAGCACCGCCACCGGTGGAGATGTAGCCTACTCGTTTTTCAATGCCGTACTTGGCAATGGCCGCCAAGGTATCGCCACCTCCAGCGATACTGAAGGCTTTTGATTCAGCAATGGCGTGTGCAACCACGCGTGTACCATTTTCAAACGCGGCCATCTCAAACACGCCTACCGGACCGTTCCAAACAATGGTGCCGGCCTGTTTGAGTTGTGCTGCCAACTTGGCGGCAGTTTCTGGGCCAATGTCCAAAATCAAATCGTCATCGGCCACCTCTGTGGCCTTCTTCACAGTGGCCACAGCATCTGCTGAAAAAGTTTTGGCGGTGACCACATCAGTGGGAATGGGCACTTCGGCACCGCGTGATTTCATGATGTCGATCACCGCTTTGGCTTGTGCCAGCAAGTCAGGCTCTGCCAAGCTTTTGCCAATGTTCAAGCCAGCCGCCAACATGAAGGTGTTGGCAATGCCGCCGCCCACAATGAGTTGGTCGACTTTGTCGGCCAAGCTCTTCAAAATGGTCAGCTTGGTAGACACTTTGCTACCACCCACAATGGCAGCCAAGGGACGCGCAGGGTGCGCCAGTGCTTTGGTGATGGCGTCAATTTCAGCAGCCAACAAAGGACCTGCGCACGCCACTTTGGCGTACTCAGCGATGCCATAGGTGGTGCCTTCTGCGCGGTGCGCTGTACCAAAGGCATCGTTCACAAAAATGTCGCACAACGCCGCCATTTTTTGAGCCAGTTCTGGGTTGTTCTGTTTCTCACCCTTGTTCACGCGGCAGTTTTCAAGCAAGACCACTTGGCCTGCGACCACTTCAACGCCTTCAACCCAATTGGCTTTCAAAGACACTTCACGGCCTAGCAGTTCTGCAAGTCGTTTGGCCACCGGTGCCAAGGAATCTTCCGGCTTGAATTCGCCTTCTGTAGGACGGCCCAAGTGACTCGTCACCATGACAGCCGCGCCAGCATCGAGGGCCATTTGAATACAGGGCACAGAGGAACGAATGCGCGTGTCTTCTGTGATGTCGCCGGCATCGTTTTGCGGGACATTCAAATCGGCGCGAATGAAAACTCGCTGGCCTTTGACTTTGCCTTGTTGGCACAAATCTGAAAAACGAATGACGTTCATGAAAGCTCTCTTGAATGACTAGGAAGATCCAGAAGCACTTAGAAACTTTTGGAAACAAGCAGAATTTTAGACCTGCAAACTTGCGGAAACTTACCCACCGCTTTTGCAACAGTTATGCCGTGCGCTAAATTACCAACCCAGCAGCAAATGCAATGGCAAGTAGGCCGCCATGCCCGCCACAATGGTCAGCAGCACGTTGTGTCTCCAAAAATAAACGGCAGCACCCACAGCGGCGCCCATCCACCTGGCATCCATCCAGTTGTGCAAAATCTCTCCCTCCTGCATCAGGATCTCGGGCAAGACCACCGCTGCCATGGCCGCGATGGGTGCATATTGCAAACCACGCTGTGCCCAGTCGGGCAATGTCCATTCTTCGCTTGAAAAGAAAAAGAAACTGCGCGTGACAATGGTGACGCCCGTCAAACCCGCGATCACGGCCAAAGTCCAAAAATCGGTGCCCTCAAAAAAGCTCATGCAGCTTGTCCTTCACGCGTTTTTTGAAAACGCTCCAGACTCATGCTCAAGACAACAGCAATGCCAATGGCCATGACGATGTTCAATTTCAAAGGCAAGTGGTACGCAACAATGGCGGTGGCAGCGGCCACACCTGCCGCAAAAATTCGCATGCGCGTGCTGGCCAATGAGCACAAGATACCCACCAAACACAAGGTGCCTGCAAAGCCCAGGCCCCAAGAAGCAGGAATCATGTTGGCCAAAAAAATACCGGCAAAACTGGCTACTACCCAACTCGTCCACATCGTGAAAGTGTTACCCGCAAGTGAGGCCGCTTGCGTCAATTGATCTGCAGGGTCTTCGCTTGGAACAGCAAAGCGCCGCGTGAACAACACATAACTGATGTCGGCGGTGAGATAACCGTGCACCATTCTTTCAAGGCGGGGCAAATGCATGAGGTATTTGCGCAGATGCAAACTGAACACCATGAAGCGCAAGTTCACACAAAAGCCTGTGGCCAAAATGACCCAGGCGGGCGCTCCGGCCACGATCAAAGGCAAAGCCGCCAACTGAGAACTGCCCGCATACACAAACAGCGTCATGGCAATGGCCTCCACCACACTCAAACCAGAGTTCACCATGGATACACCCGTCATCAAGCCCCATGCAGCAACGCCAGGCGCTTGCGGTGCCAAGTCACGCACAGCTTCTATGAAGGCGGGGTGACGGTAATTTTCAGCTTTGAAAAACATCGCCAACCTGAGCTTTGAAGTTGCGAGCAAAGTCTGTTGCTGATTGGCGTTTGCCACCCGGGTTTTGCAATTGCGTGAGGCATAAAACACCTTCACCGCAAGCCACTCTCAGGCCCTCCTCTTGCAAATTGAGCAAAGTACCTGGCAATTTGTGATGAGACGTTTCGAGCGGCGATGGCTCAGCATGCGCTTGCCAAACCTTGATCACTTCGCCGCCCCATTGGACTGTCATGCCTGGAAATGGGTCAAACGCACGCACGCGTTGGGCCAACACTTGTGCCGACTGTGTCCAATCGATGGCAGCTTCTGACTTTTCAATTTTGTGGGCGTACGTCACGCCCTCATGAGGCTGCTTCACCGGTTTGAAGTGGCCTGCTTGCGAGACTGCATTCACAATCATTCGCGCGCCCATGTTGGCCAAAGTGTCATGCAAGCTGGCCGTAGTGTCTTCTGCGCTGATAGGGCATCTTTCTTCAAACAACATGTCACCTGTATCTAGTCCCGCATCCATTTGCATGATGGTCACACCGGTTTGAGCATCTCCAGCTTCAATCGCGCGGTGGATGGGCGCAGCACCTCGCCATCTGGGCAGCAACGAGGCATGAATATTCAGACAGCCATAGCGGGGCGCATTAAGGACCCACTGCGGCAAGATCAAGCCATAGGCTGCAACCACCATGACGTCGGCTTGCGCATTTGTTATGAAGACTTGGGCCGCGAGCGCTTCATCGGGATACTTGCCATCCAATTTCAGACTGTGCGGCTGAACAACTGTCAGTCCTTTTGACACAGCAAATTGCTTCACGGCCGAAGCTTGAAGCTTCATGCCCCGACCCGCAGGCCTGTCGGGCTGCGTCAAAACCCCCACGATGTCGTGTCCTGCCGCATGCAGTGCGATCAATGCGCTGCGAGCAAATTCGGGCGTGCCCGCAAAAATCACGCGCATATAAATTCTTTCACTGTAGATTTAAGCGTCTTCTTTTTGGGCTTTGAGCATTTTGGTCTTGATGCGATTGCGTTTGAGCGGCGACAAGTACTCCACAAAAACCTTGCCCATCAAATGATCCAATTCGTGTTGCACGCACACAGCCATCAGGCCTTCAGCTTCAAGCTCGCGAACTTGGCCATGCTCATCGGCCGCTTTGACCTTGACAGCCACAGCGCGCTCAACCCCATCGTAAATGCCAGGGACAGACAAGCAACCCTCTTCGCCTTTGAAGCGCTCTTCACTGTACCAAGTGATTTCTGGATTGATCAACACCGTGGCCTGGTTGCGCTCTTCAGAAGTGTCCAACACCACCAAGCGCTGGTGCACATCGACTTGCGTTGCCGCCAAGCCGACGCCTTGTGCCTCGTACATGGTCTCGAGCATGTCCGCCACAAGCTTGCGCAACTTTTCGTCGAACGCCGTGATGGGCGTTGCCACCTTGTGCAAGCGGGGGTCTGGGTAGCAAAGAATGTTTAAAAGTGCCATGGTGATTTATTTAGCAATACCTCTATTTTCGCCAATTTGAAGAAGCCTTGTGCAAGTGACGAATCGTACCCAAAATCGGCCTCCCCCAATCTGCGGGGCACTGTTTAGGAAAAAAATGGTTTCGTCTAGAGAAAGTCTAAAGGCTTGGCTGCGTTTGAGCCTCACGCCTGGCGTTGGCAATATCACAGCGCGTGCACTGCTTTTAAGGTTTGGCTTGCCAGAGGCCGTCTTTGAACAAAGCACTTCCGAGTTGCAAACAATTGTAAGCAGCGCCATCGGCCAGCAACTTCGCCTCATTCCTCTCGGCTTAGAAGACGCATTAGAGACCACTTGGGAGTGGCTCCAAACGCAGGCTGATCTCGGCACGGCCAAGGTCGCGCACAAGCGCCTTCTCACCTTGGCCGATAGCGACTATCCAAGCAGCCTCATGCTCACACCTGACCCGCCTTGCCTGTTGTACGTTTTAGGTCAAACTCAGCACCTGCACTTGCTAAGCCCACCCGTCCACCAAGCACCAAGTGCAATTGCAGTGGTGGGCAGCCGCAACCCCACGCCACAAGGCCGTTTGAATGCACACGACTTTGCTGTCCATCTGGCACAAGCGGGTCTCACGGTGGTTTCTGGCTTGGCCTTGGGGGTAGACACAGCCGCGCACCAAGGCGCTTTAAAAGGTGGCAGCCCGCATCATCCCTTGCACACGGTGGCCGTGGTAGGAACCGGCTTAGACCGCGTCTATCCACATCAAAATCATGCCTTGGCCTTAAAGATTGCGGCGCATGGCTTGTTGATCAGCGAGTACCCATTGAACACGCCGCCCCTCACCTCCAATTTCCCACAACGCAATCGCTTGATCGCTGGCTTGTCTCAGGGCTGCTTGGTGGTCGAAGCCGCAGCGCGTTCTGGCTCTTTGATTACCGCCAAGCAAGCACTGGACTTGGGCAAAGAGGTGTTTGCCATACCCGGCTCCATTCACACCACCGTCTCTAAAGGGTGTCACGACCTCATCAAGCAAGGCGCCAAGTTGGTCGACTGTGCACAAGATATTTTGGAAGAGTTGAAAGACCTGCCCGCTGTTGATTGGCACAAAGCGTCTGCACCTGACTTATTCAACCCACCTAGGGCGCTCGAACCCTTGTTAGAAAATGAACAGATTGACTCGTCAACTTTGAGGGTGCTTGACTATTTGGGACAAGACCCTGTGGGCCTAGATGAGCTCCAAATGCGAAGTGGTTTAAGCACCTCTCAGTTGCAAGCTGAATTGTTTCAATTGGAATTGAACGGGGCACTAGGCCGTTTGCAAGGCGGCCTTTACCAAAAGCTTAGCCCACGTCGTTAACTCTCTGCCTATAACTGCTTGTTTAAACCACGGCGCCAGAGTTGGGGTCGTCAGGGTCTTCGTCTTTTTTCGGTGGCGCTTTGATCAAGTCTTCGCGCTGAATGCCCAACCACATGGCAATGGCCGCCGCAACAAACACCGAGGAGTAAATGCCAAACAAAATACCGATGGTCAGCGCCATGGCAAAGTAGTGCAAGGTCTCGCCGCCAAATAACAACATGGAGAGCACCATGATTTGCGTTGAGCCGTGCGTGATGATGGTTCGGCTGATGGTGGACGTGATGGCGTTGTCAATGATCTCAACCGTGTTCATCTTGCGATATCGCCGGAAGTTCTCGCGAATTCGGTCAAAGATCACGACCGATTCATTCACCGAATAGCCGAGCACCGCCAGTACCGCGGCCAACACCGCCAAGGAGAATTCCCACTGAAAGTAGGCAAAGAAGCCCAAGATAATAATGACGTCGTGCAAGTTGGCAATGATGGCCGCCACCGAAAATTTCCATTCAAAGCGCACTGCCAAATAAAGCATGATGCCAATCACCACAAAAGCCAAAGCCTTCAGGCCGTCAGTCGCCAATTCTTCACCCACTTGAGGGCCCACATATTCTGTACGGCGCATGGTGGCTTCAGCATTTTGCGTCTTCAAAGCTTCCATGAGTTTGTCACTTTGCTGAGCAGAACTCACGCCCTTTTGCGCGGGCAAACGAATCATCACATCACGTGCTGTGCCAAAGTTTTGGACTTGTACATCGGTGTAGCCTAAGCTCGAAACCACGCTACGCACCTTTGTAAGGTCGGCCGGTTGGCTGTAGCTCACTTCCATGACGGTGCCACCCGTAAATTCCACCGACAAATGCAAACCACGGCTGAACAAAAAGAACACCGCTAGCAAAAAAGTAGCCAAGGAAATCACGTTGAAGATCAACGCATTCTTCATGAACGGAATGTCTTTGCGGATTTTGAAAAATTCCATGATGCTGCTCCGCTTTATGCTTTGTCGTCGATTGTTGCAGGCAATGCAGAACCATCAGGACGCCAGACCGTGCCGATAGACACCGACTTGAGTTTCTTCTGGCGGCCATACCAAAGATTGACCAAGCCGCGCGAGAAAAACACCGCAGAGAACATACTGGTCAAAATACCCAAACAGTGCACCACCGCAAAGCCGCGCACGGGGCCAGAGCCAAATGCCAACAAAGCCACACCGGCAATCAGGGTGGTGATGTTGGAGTCAAAAATGGTGGCCCAAGCACGGTCGTACCCGGTGTGAATGGCCGCTTGAGGCGAAGCACCCAAACGCAACTCTTCACGCACACGTTCATTGATCAACACGTTGGAGTCAATGGCCATGCCCAGCGCCAAGGCCATGGCGGCCATGCCAGGCAAGGTCAGTGTGGCTTGCAACATCGACAGCACTGCCACCAGCAACAGCAAGTTAACGGCCAAAGCGATACTAGAGAACAGGCCAAACACCATGTAATAAATGCTCATGAAAGCGACAATCACCAAGAAACCCCAGATGACACTGTTGAAACCTTTGGCAATGTTTTCGGCACCCAAGCTGGGGCCAATGGTGCGCTCTTCAATGATTTCCATCGGCGCGGCCAAGGAACCTGCGCGCAATAGAAGTGCCGTGTCGTTGGCTTCGCTGGTAGTCATTCGGCCAGAAATTTGAACGCGGCCGCCACCAATTTCTGAGCGAATGACAGGCGCTGTCACGACTTCGCCTTTGCCTTTTTCAAACAACAAGATGGCCATTCGCTTGCCCACATTTTCGCGCGTCACATCTTTAAAGATGCGGGCGCCTTTGCCATCCAATGACAAATTCACAACCGGCTCTTGTGTTTGACCATCAAAGCCTGGTTGAGCATCGGTCAGGTTGTCGCCTGTCAGAATGACCTGCTTTTTAACAATCACCGGCTGGCCGTTGCGCTCTAAGTAACGCTCAGAGCCAAAGGGCACCAAACCATTGGTTTGCTCTGCAGAACGCGCCTCGCTGCTCTCGTCGACCAAGCGGACTTCCAAGGTGGCCGTGCGACCCAAAATATCTTTCGCCTTGGCCGTGTCTTGCACGCCAGGCAGTTGCACCACAATGCGGTCAAGGCCTTGCTGTTGAATGACAGGTTCGGCCACGCCCAGTTCGTTAATTCGGTTGTGCAAGGTGGTGATGTTTTGCTTCAAGGCCTGCTCTTGCACGCGGCGCGCAGCGTCAGGTTTGACATTGGCCGTGATTTTGAACTCTCCGCCCTCTGCTGCATCACCGACTTGCAAGTCGGCAAATTGATCAGCCAAGACACGGCGTGCGGCATCTAATTGCGCTTGATCGCGCACTTTGATTTCAATGCTTTGGCCGTTGCGAGTGATACCGCCGTGGCGGACATCTTTTTCACGCAATGTGGTGCGAATGTCGCCTGCCAATGAATCGGTTTTTTGCGATAACGCGGCTTTCATGTCCACTTGCAACATAAAGTGAACACCACCGCGCAAGTCCAAACCCAAGTACATGGGTGAAGCGTGCAGCGCAGTGAGCCAAGCGGGTGAACGTGACAGCAGATTCAAAGCTACCACATAGCCGTTGTCTGCGCCCTCTGGAATCAAGGCTTTTTGAATCGCGTCTTTGGCTTTGAGTTGTTGCTCCGTGGTTTCAAAGCGAGCTTTGATGGAAGTTCCTTCCAGTGTCACCGCTGCAGCAGGCACATTGGCTGACTTGAGAGCGTCTTCCACACGCGCCAAGGTGGCCACGTCCACCTTCGAGCTCATCTTCGAAGACGAAACCTGAACCGCAGGAGCTTCACCAAAAAAGTTAGGCAAGGTGTAGACCGTGCCAAGCAACAAAGCGATCACGATGATCGCAAATTTCCACACCGGATAACGGTTCATGATGGCGGCCGCTTCAAAGAAGAGAAAAGAGCAACAAGCAAATTCCCCTGCACATTCAATGCTCAGGGTTATTTCGCAATTACTTCATTGAGCCCTTGGGCAAAACTTGAACTACAGCAGAACGTTGCATTTGAACTTCAACGCCATTGGCAATCTCAACGTGCAAATAGCCGTCGCCTAATTTGCTCACTTTGCCCAAGAATCCACCGGCTGTCACAATTTCGTCGCCTTTGGCAAGTGCGTCAATCATGGTTTTGTGCTCTTTTTGCTTTTTCATTTGGGGGCGAATCATGACGAAATACAGCACCACAAACATCAAGAGCAAGGGCAGCATGCTCATCAAAGAAGATTGCAAGTCGCCACCCGATGCTGCTGCTGGGGCGGTTTGGGCAAATGCGGACGAAATGAACATCGACGAACTCCACGAATAAATTTAAGGTAATTCTCAAAAATCGGCTTGTAACCGGCTTTTCAGGCCAACCTCCGATTGTATGCGGGGCTATGATGGCATTCAAAGACCTTGTTCAACTCGGGAGACGACCATGACCAGCCACTCACATGACCACGATCACGACCACTCCACCTTAAGTGAAATGGACGTCAGAGTTCGAGCTCTGGAAACCCTGCTCACCCAAAAAGGGTACATCGACCCTGCCGGCATCGACCGCATCATTGAGACTTACGAAAACGAAGTTGGCCCTCACAACGGCGCCCAAGTGGTGGCAAAAGCTTGGGCCGAGCCCGAATTCAAAGCTTGGCTTCTTCAGGACGCGACTGCAGCCATCGCCTCCTTAGGCTTCACGGGCCGGCAAGGGGAGCACATGGTTGCCGTGGAAAACACCCCCGATCAACACAACATGGTGGTTTGTACCCTCTGCAGTTGTTACCCCTGGCCCGTTTTAGGCTTGCCGCCCGTTTGGTACAAAAGTGCCGCCTACCGCTCCCGCGCTGTCCTTGAACCCCGCAAGGTGTTGGCCGACTTTGGGGTTGCCTTGCCCGAGAGCACCCGCATTCGCGTTTGGGACTCCACCGCCGAGGTTCGCTATTTGGTCTTGCCCAAACGCCCAGCTGGCACAGACAATTTGTCGCAAACAGCCCTTGCTGCTTTGGTCACGCGCGACGCCATGATTGGGACGGCACTGATATGAACAGCGTTCACGACATGGGTGGCCAGCAAGGTTTTGGCCCCGTTCATTTAGAAAAGGCTGAGCCTTTGTTCCACGCAAACTGGGAAAGTCGGGCCATGGCCATGACCGTGGCCATGGGCGCCAGCGGGCAATGGAACATTGACCTGAGTCGCTCTGCCCGAGAGTCATTGCCACCTGCCACCTATTTGTCCAGCACCTATTACGAGATTTGGATTCGTGGGTTGGAAAAACTCTTGTTAGAACGCGGCATGGTGACGCAGGCAGAGCTTGAAGCAGGTCAGTTAATCACGCCCCCTGCCAAAGTCAACAAAGTGCTTACGCTTGACACCGTGGATGCAGCCTTGAAAGCAGGCACCCCCACCGAGCGCCCCATCGCTCAGCCCGCCTTGTTCAAAGTAGGCCAAAAAGTACGCGCGCTTAATATGCATCCACAAGGGCACACTCGTTTGCCTCGTTATGTGCGCGGCCATGTGGGCACCATCGTCTGCTTGCACGGCGGTCATGTGATGCCTGATCAGCACACCCTTCGCGCATTGCCGCCCTTCAACGTAGCCGTTGAGTGGCTCTACACCGTGGTATTTGATGGCCCCACTTTGTGGGGCACGGGCAGTGACCCCAGCGTAGAGGTGACTGTGGACGCATGGGAATCTTATTTAGAAGCCACAGACTGATATGTTTTCAATCACAGCCATGCAAAACACCCAACTGACCCTTGAAGACATTGCCCAAGAATGCGGTGGCGAAATGCCATTACCCATGCAAGAAGCCAACGGAGCCGTATTTGCAGAACCTTGGCAAGCGCATGCTTTTGCCATGACGCTGCAGTTGCACGAAAAGGGCTTGTTCAGCTGGCCTGAATGGGCCGCTGCATTGACGCATGAAATTCGCAAAGCGCAGACTCATGGTGATGCGGACACCGGTACCACTTATTACACCCATTGGCTCAATGCCTTGGAGTCAATGGTACTGGACAAGCAATTGGGCACAGCCGACCAAATTCATGATTTGGAACATGCTTGGGAAGCTGCCGCTGCCCGGACACCACACGGACAGCCCATCGCCTTAGAAATTTAAGTCTCAGGGGTCTCGGTGCCGGCAACACGATAATGCGCACATTTTCTGGAAAATAAAACTTGCGATTTCCTTTTTTACCTGTAGCCGCCCTCATGGTCAGTTTGATCACTCTGTGTGCAGGCACATCCTTGGCCAAAGGCTTATTTCCGTTTGTAGGTGCCGAGGGAACCACAACCTACCGCTTGGTGTTTTCGACGTTGTTGCTGATGGTTTTTTGGCGACCTTGGCGCCGCGCTTGGACTTGGGCCGATGTGCCCATTCTGGTTTTGTTTGGCGCCACATTGGGCCTTATGAACTTGCTGTTTTACAGCGCCATCAAAACAGTGCCCTTTGGTTTAGCCATCGCCGTTGAGTTCACGGGGCCCTTAGCCGTCGCTTTGTGGTCTTCCAAAAAACCGCTCGACTTTGTATGGATTGTTTTAGCCGTTGCCGGCATGGGCCTGATCTTGCCACTTGGAAACGCTTCAGTTGCGGACATGCAGACTGCTGCGATCGATCCTGTGGGAATTGCTTTTGCCTTAGGCGCTGGTGCTTGTTGGGCTGTCTACATTGTTGTTGGCCAACGCGTGGCCGATCGCATTGGGGCATTTGCCACACCCATGGGCATGTTGGTGGCAGCTTTGCTGGTCACCCCTGTCGGCATCAGTGTGGCGGGCAGTTCATTGTTAAACCCAGAGTGGATGTTGGCTGGCTTAGGCATAGCCTTGCTATCGAGTGCTATTCCGTACAGCTTGGAAATGTATTCACTCAAACACTTGCCCAAACAAACATTCAGTATCTTGCTCAGTCTAGAGCCCGCCGTAGGCGCCTTAGCGGGATGGCTGGTCCTTTCAGAGCAACTGAGCACGCAACAACTAGGCGCCATCGTTTTGATCATGGCCGCTTCGATGGGAAGCGCTGTGACTGCAGGTCAGCGCAAGATCTCTGATTGATTCAAGGAATCAAATGTCGATGTTGCCGGCGCGCAATGCGTTGCTTTCAATGAAGTGACGACGTGGCTCGACCTCGTCGCCCATCAGCATGGTGAAGACCCGATCGGCTTCAATGGCGTCGTCAATTTGCACGCGAAGCAAACGACGAACCGTGGGGTCCATGGTGGTTTCCCATAACTGCGCAGGGTTCATCTCGCCCAAGCCTTTGTAACGCTGACGGCTAGTGGTGCGCTCGGCTTCACCGATGAGCCAATGCATGGCTTGGCGAAAGTCGTTGGTCTTTTCTTCTTTTTGTCTTTCGCCCTCACCGCGCATGACTTTGGCGCCTTCGCCCAGCAAACCGCGGAAGGTGTTAGCGGCTTCTGCCAACGCGCCGTAGTCGGCACCGTGCACGAAGTCTTGCGTAATGACGCTGCTCTTGATGTTGCCGTGATGCCGGCGGCTGATGCGAAGCAATGGCTTGTCGGTGCGCACGTCAAACTCAGCACTCACTTCAGCAGGAATGCCGGTGGTGTTGAGTTCGCGCAATTTAGCTTGCAATGCGGGGGCGCACTCGGCTGCGAGATCTAAGTTGTCCAAGTTCAGGGACACCCCGTCGGCAATGGCGCGCAATGCTTCTGCGTCCATGAAGTTGGACAAACGCTGAATAACCGCTTCTGCCACTTGGTGCTTGCGCGCCAGGGACTCGAGCGTGTCTCCGCTGAGTACTTGCGGAGAAGGACCGCCAGTTGCAATGCTGGCGTCTTTCAAAGCAATGCGCAGCAAAAAACTGTCGAGTGCGGGCGCGTCTTTCAAATACAACTCTTCTTTGCCGGCCTTCACTTTGTAAAGGGGCGGTTGTGCAATGTAGATGTGGCCTCGCTCTACAAGGTCCGGCATTTGACGGTAGAAGAAGGTGAGCAACAAAGTGCGAATGTGCGCGCCGTCAACGTCGGCGTCGGTCATGATGATGATGCGGTGGTAGCGCAATTTATCGACATTGAAGTCGTCGGTTCCGCTCTTGCCAGAGTCTACGGTGACTTTGCCAATGCCGGTGCCCAGCGCAGTGATGAGCGTGACAATTTCAGTGCTGGTGAGCAGCTTTTCGTAGCGCGCTTTTTCAACGTTCAAGATCTTGCCGCGCAGGGGCAGAATGGCTTGGAATTTACGGTCGCGGCCTTGCTTGGCAGAGCCGCCGGCGGAGTCGCCCTCGACGATGTAAATTTCGCAGAGTGCAGGATCTTTTTCTTGGCAATCGGCCAACTTACCTGGCAAGCCCATGCCATCGAGCACGCCTTTGCGTCGTGTCATTTCGCGCGCTTTGCGAGCGGCTTCACGAGCGCGCGCAGCTTCCACAATTTTGCCGCACAAAATTTTGGCGTCATTGGGGCGCTCTTCTAAAAAGTCGCCCAGTGCTTTGGCCACGATGTCTTCCACCGGTGCGCGCACTTCACTCGAAACCAACTTGTCTTTGGTCTGGCTGGAGAATTTAGGCTCAGGCACTTTGACGCTTAGTACACAGCACAAACCTTCGCGCATGTCGTCGCCGCTGACTTCCACTTTTTGCTTTTTGGCAATTTCGTTTTTCTCAATGTACTTGCCAATGACACGCGTCATGGCGGCGCGCAAACCTGTGAGGTGGGTGCCGCCATCGCGCTGGGGAATGTTGTTGGTGAAGCACAAAACGTTTTCGTTGTAGCCATCGTTCCATTGCATGGCCACTTCGACACCAATGCTGGTACCAGGAATGCCGCCGTAGGAATCGGCAGGACGCTCGCCCAATGCAATGAAGGCATTGGGATGCAAAACCTTTTTGTTGGCGTTGATGAAGTCGACAAAACCTTTGACACCACCGGCGCCAGAGAAGTCGTCTTCCTTGCCAGTGCGCTCGTCTTTCAAACGAATGCGCACACCGTTGTTCAAGAAACTGAGTTCGCGCAAACGCTTGGCCAAAATTTCGTAATGGAAATCGTGGTTTTGCGTGAAGATGTCGGTGTCGGGCAAGAAGTGAACTTCTGTGCCGCGTTTTTCTGTAGCGCCCGTGATTTTCATGGGTGACACTTCTACGCCATCGACCATTTCGAGCAAGCGGTTTTGCACAAAGCCTTTGGCAAATTCAATTTGATGCACTTTGCCTTCGCGGCGCACTGTGAGGCGCAACCACTTGCTGAGCGCATTGACGCAACTCACGCCCACGCCGTGCAAACCACCAGACACCTTGTAGCTGTTTTGATTGAACTTGCCGCCTGCGTGCAATTCAGTGAGGGCAATTTCAGACGCTGAGCGCTTGGGCTCGTGCTTGTCGTCCATCTTGACGCCGGTGGGAATACCGCGGCCGTTGTCGGTCACGCTGATGGAATTGTCGGAGTGAATGGTGACCACGATGTCATCACAGTGGCCGGCCAACGATTCGTCGATGGAATTGTCTACTACCTCAAACACCAAGTGGTGCAGGCCGGTACCGTCGGACGTATCGCCGATGTACATGCCAGGGCGCTTGCGAACGGCTTCCAAGCCTTCCAAAATTTGGATTGAGCCCTCGCCATAGCCCTCAGAGGCACCCGCTTGATTGGTATCGATGGTGGGTTGCAGCGTGGTGAATTCTTCTGCGGTGGGCTTGTTTTCTTCGGTCATTTTTTCTTTTCTCAATCTCTTGAATGGCCGAAACCCGCGAATCAACGCGGGTTTCGAAAGGCTCTTCTTGGGGTGCTTTGATTCACCGTCAAGCAGTTCAAGCCTTAAATGCGCATGGGCATCACCACGTATTTGAACTGGTCGTTTTCTGGGATGGTGATGAGTGCAGAGCTGTTGGCATCGGCCAAATCAATGCGCACCATGTCTTGGCCCATGTTGGTGAGCACGTCGATGATGTAGGTGACGTTAAAACCAATTTCGATGCTGTCACCACCGTAATCAATGTCGAGTTCGTCCACGGCTTCTTCTTGCTCGGCGTTGGTCGACGCTACACGCAATGTGCCGGGATCCAAATTGAGGCGCACGCCTTTGAATTTGTCGCTGGTGAGAATGGCGGTGCGTTGCAAGCAAGACAACAAGGCTTGACGGCCCAGCGTGAGGTTGTTGCGGTGGCCTTTGGGAATGACGCGGTTGTAATCGGGGAACTTGCCTTCAACGAGTTTGGTCACAAACTCCATGCCACCAAAACTGAACTTGGCTTGGTTGTTGGCAAACTGCATGTCGATGGCGCCTTCTGCGTCGCTTAACAAGCGCTGCATTTCGAGCACGGTTTTGCGCGGCAAAATAACTTCTTGTTTGTTGGGCACATCGGTGTCCAAGGTGGCCGATGCAAAAGCCAAGCGGTGACCGTCGGTGGACACCAAAGACAACTGCTTGCCTTCTGCCACAAACAAAATACCGTTGAGGTAATAACGGATGTCGTGCACAGCCATGGCAAAAGACACTTGGCTGAGCAACTGCTTCAAAGTTTTTTGCGGCACGCTAAAAACGGGGCCAAAACTGGCAGCTTCTTGCACCAAAGGAAAATCTTCGGCGGGCAATGTTTGCAATGTGAATTTGGATTTGCCACCCTTCAAGATCAACTTGCTTTGACTGGATTCCAAACTGACGGTTTGATCGGAAGGCATGGTGCGCAAAATGTCGATCAGTTTGCGCGCGCCCACTGTGGTGGTGAAGTCGCCGGCATCGCCGTCCATTTCGGCGGTGGTGCGAATTTGGATTTCAAGATCGCTGGTGGTCAACTGCAGAGCTTTACCAGTTTTGCGGATCAACACATTGGCCAAAACAGGCAATGTGTGACGACGCTCAACGATGCCAGAAACGGATTGCAAAACAGACAGCAATTTGTCTTGGGTGGCCTTCAGTACGATCATGTCTTCCTCTGTTTTAGGGGGCCCCGATTTGGAATTCGGGCACCTCTAGATTTTCGCTGATTTTTGACCTCAAATTGCGCTTTTGACGGCTTAATTCAGCATTCTTTAGGAGGGCTCGGCCACCCACCAGAAGCTTAGCCTTTGAGGGTTTGTTCCAAAACGTGCAATTGTTGGTTCAGCTCGGTCAGTTGCTGTCGTTCTGCGCTGATTTTTCGCACGGCATGCAAGACCGTGGTGTGGTCTCTGCCGCCAAACAACTCGCCAATTTCAGGCAAGCTTTTTTGGGTCAATTCTTTGGCCAAGTACATGGCAATCTGACGCGGCCGAGCAATGCTGGCCGGGCGCTTTTTGGAGTACATGTCGGCGACCTTGATCTTGTAATAATCGGCCACCGTTTTTTGAATGTTCTCGACGCTTATTTGGCGGTTTTGAATGGACAGCAAGTCGCGCAGGGCTTCCCGTGCCAGTTGGATGGAAATTTCCTTCTGGTTAAAACGCGAATACGCCAAAATTTTGCGCAATGCGCCTTCCAGCTCACGCACGTTCGAACGCACGTTCTTGGCCACAAAGAAGGCCACCTCTTCGGGCATGACACTGCCTTCACTGATAGCCTTGTTGATCAAAATGGCCACCCGCATTTCAAGCTCGGGCGGCTCGATGGCCACCGTGAGGCCCGAATCAAATCGGGATACCAAGCGCTCATGGATGTCAGCCAAGCCTTTGGGATAGGTGTCGCTGGTCATGACAATGTGCGACTTTTTGGCCAGCAAGGCCTCAAAGGCGTTGAAAAACTCTTCTTGGGTGCGATCTTTGTTGGCAAAGAATTGCACGTCATCTATCAGGAGCAAATCGAGCGAGTGGTAACGGTGCTTGAACTCGTCAAATGTTTTGCGTTGATAGGCTTTAACCACATCCGACACAAACTGCTCAGCATGAATGTAGAGAACTTTGGCGTCGGGCCTGTCAGCCAACAGCTTGTTTCCCACCGCATGCACCAAGTGGGTCTTACCCAAACCCACGCCACCGTAGATGAAAAGCGGGTTGTAAAGGTGGCCGGGCATGGTGGCCACATGCATGGCTGCAGCGCGGGCCATGCGGTTGGCAGAGCCCTCCACCAAGGTGTCAAAAGTGAGGGCCGTGTTCAAACGGTGGCGATGGCCATCGGCGGGCACTTCATCGGGCGCATCGGCTGTTTCGGGCCTGGCTTCTAAAGCAGATTTAGCCATTGAAAATGCAGTTTTTCCTTGCAATTCTCTGGTAGCGAGTGCTAACTCAATTTGAATTTTTTGACCATGCAATCGAGATAAGACATCGGCCAATTTGGCACTGTATTGCGCCCGGATCCAATCTAATTTGAATCGGTTGGCCACAAACAATGTGACCTTAGAGAGGTCATCAGAGACCTGGGCGGTCAGCGGCTTGATCCAAGTGTTGAATTGCTGCTCAGGGATCTCCTGAGCCAGCTCGTCTAGGCACACCTGCCAAAGCGCTTGACCGGCTTCGTCTGCGTCCGAGGGATGCTGTCCGTTGCTCATTGGCAAGCGCCTAGGGTGTGGACAGATGGTTGTTTCATTGGACTCAAAAGTAACTTTATCAAGAGTTTATCCACATGC
>Ga0209768_10000792_pt1 | contig 20799 bp, 33 predicted proteins | sample LauGreSBDMM110SD_3_FD_187564 | JGI IMG/M metagenome (GOLD analysis project Ga0209768, IMG submission 187564) | Freshwater lake microbial communities from Lake Michigan, USA - Sp13.BD.MM110.SD (SPAdes) (version 2) | ecosystem: Environmental > Aquatic > Freshwater > Lake | place: Lake Michigan... | reverse complement strand
AAATATCATACTCTAGATCTTCTGGAGGAGTTTCTAATAGACTTAAGGTGGTAGAAGTATAATGGCAAAAATAGATACAAAAACTGGAAAGGTAACTGTTCAAAAGGGAGACAGTACTGCAAAAATTGCAAAAGATCTTACCGCACAACTTAATCAACAGGTAACTACAAAACAAGTTCAACAAGCAATATCACAAAATAAAACTTTGGCTGCTAGACAAAAAGCAGGATCTACTGTTTTTTTCTCTGGTACAACTTTTAAATTTAATTCTGGAATTATTCAACAACAGTTAAGTCCGCCTCCACCAGATACAAACTATAGTAACTCAGAGCCAGTAGTCCAACTTCCTCCACCACCACCACAAATGGTTAGGGTTCCAGAAAGAGACGTAGTTAGTCTCGCACAAGAAACCGTAAGTGCAGAAACAATAACTAATTTACTATTTGAAAATATTGGGGCTAATGAGTTAACTAAGTTTGTTAGACACGATACAGTCGAGGGTATAAATCCATACTATGACATCATATCTAACCTATCAGATATTAAAAGAAAATTTGACCCTTCTAATCTTATATCCCTTCAAAAAACAAACTCTTCATTTTTTGATATATTCCCTATAAATTTACAAGATAAGATCCCTTCTGATTCATACCTTTCAGAAAATAATTTGACTGACTATGTTTATATAGATACTAATGGAGACTTTGTTATTGAGGTTGTCAACCTAAAAGACTCTGAGATTGTAGAAATTGAGATAGACACAAGTGGTACAATATTTGAAGTGGATGAATTATGATAACAAATAACGGAAAACAGATTATTGCAAAGTTCCTACTTGGACAAGCACCTGCTTTTGCCACCCATATAGCCGCTGGAAGCGGTCCTAAGCCACTAGAAACGGGAGAGGCATCATTAGTGTCAGCCTCTGTACAATCTCTTGATTTTGAGGTTTTTAGGGTTCCGATCATAGCCAAGGGTTTTGTTAAAGAAAACAATGTAGAAAAAATTGTATTTAAAGCAGAAATGCCAACAAGCCAAAGATACCTTATATCAGAGGTTGGACTATACCCAGCGGGAGCAAACTCTGTTGCTGGAAAATATGATAGTAAACTGATAGTCACTTTTAGCCCCATTGAACAATGGTCTTATGTTGCAACTGGAGCAGCATCACCAGTTTTATTACAGCCAGACGGTGCAATTGATAGCGGGGACAATAATAGCAATATCACAACAAACACTCCAGCACAATTCGTTAACTCTGACTCAGATATATTTAATAATAATACAAGAAAGGTAAGACAAGAACCACCAAGACTATTAAGTAAAGCATTGATGGTAAGTGGAAGCAGTTCTTATCTAAACTCATCTTTTGATATACCAGTCGGCGCGGCATATTTAGAAAATTCTACATTAAATTTTGATCTAAGTAGAAATAACCCTACAGATAAAATTAAAATAGCACTAAGCCTAGTAAGTAAAACCTTTAGTCAAAATACAAACCCAGACAATATTAGGATAGTAGTTCAATTAATAAATAATGTTTCTAACATTGAAATAGAGCGTCCAAAGGCAACACTTAATATAAACTTAACCTCTGCAGATTTTACACAAGATGGTTCAGCAAACAGATATCATGTAGTTACAAAAGATATATCAGAACTAATTAAAGATGACAATTTCTCTTTTGCAAATATTAATTATATCAAGATATTTACTTCTGTATTAAGTTCAGGGGTACCTACAAACAATTACTTTGTTATTTATGACGGTATAAGAATAGAAAATATATCTACTTTAAACCCTCTTTATTCATTAGTAGGATATAGTCCAATATCTACACAGAATGCTTTACCTATTCTAAAATCAGAAAATACTAATAACTATATTGAGTATAGGTTTGGATTAGGCGTAGATAGTTAATGGCTAAAATAAAGGTACCAGTTGAAAAGTTACCTCCACCAAATTATTTGGGTAATCACTATATAAGATTTAGAGTTTCCTCAGAAGATAGAAACAGCATTTCTGAATGGTCTAGGCTTTTTAAAATAGAAAGCAAAGGTCAAATATTTCCCTTAGAAGCAAACTATAGTATTGTAACTGCTTCTGGAGTATTAAATTTAATTTGGGATACTCCGTCTATATATAATACTGGCCCATCAGCAGTAGGAGCGTCAGTACTCCATTCACACCAAAGTGAGTTTAAACTTCACGATTCTGACATATTTGTTAAAATTAATGGGGGTTCTTATAGTTACTATGGAAGATCAAAGGATAACTCTTTTTCTAACGTAATACCCCCTGGAACATCAACGATTCAAGTATGCATTCAATCAGCAAACTACCCACCAACAAGATCAGATAAATTTAAAATATTTGAAACAACAGTTATATCAGTACCCTGATATAATTAACTAGGAGATAAAATGGCAGCAATACCCTTACCAGAGCGTGGGCAACCACTAGACGTAAACTATATCTACGATATGGTCAGTCAGATTAATTCAATTGCTAACACAATTGCTATTAGGGCTACCTCTACATCAAAGGTCAATGAAAACACAGACACTACCAGTAACTTAAAGATGTTCTCAGCAACTAAGACTTTAAGTACAACAAACGCATCAGGAAATACAACTGAGTCATTTTTCTTTACATACCCAGAGTTTAAGTTTACCCCAGTAGTAACAGCAACAATTATAAACAACACTGGTTCAACTACTGGAGATGATGTAATATGCACATTGAGAAATGTTGGAACATCCAGAGCAGAAGGGGTAGTAAGATTTAATACCTCTGGTGCTGTAAATTTGTCAGTAAGTGTAATAGCAATCGGCATAGCGCCTTAAGATATGATATACTTTTTCAACTATGGCAAAAATAATTAACAATACGCACATTGAGTGCAGCAAATGTGAAGGAAGAATGCTAGTAGATAGAGTTTTTTCATCTTATGATCATTTAGAACTATATTGTTTAGTTTGTGGGAAAAGAGAAATGTATAACCATCCAGATAGACATGGAGAAGTTGCTCAATGGATAATGAAAGCAGAAAAGACCAGAGCCAGGATAACTGGAAGCAATCTATAAAACCAAGTTCTAGAATATTCTTTTTTAATAAAGAACTAGTAAGATTAATTCATTTTAATCGTGCCAATGATATATGTGAAATTTATAATTTTATAAAAGATAAAGAGCAAACTTTGTTATATTCAGACTTTAAAAAACATAGAAAAAGAGCATACACAGTTAAAAATACTATAAAAATATTTGGAAGATCTAGAATACAGTTAGAAAGATGGATTACAAAAGGGTTGGTAGATCCACCAACTGGGGCAGTTGTTGGGGGTAAAAGAATATTTGGAGAATACGCCTACTATTCAGAAGAAGACCTATTTACAATTAGGTCAAGTATTGCTACAATAAGTAGAGGTAGACCAAGAAGAGACGGTAGGATCAATGCATCAAAAAATATTCCTACTGAAAAAGAGTTGCGTTCTTTGATTGGAGATGCTATTATGTTATATACAAGAACTAAGGATGGGGAATATATCCCTGTTTGGGCAGAAGAAACGTGGTAACTATGTCTGACAAAACAACAGTATCCGTAACACTAGGATATACATTAAATTTAGGTAATTTTCAAAGTCTAAGATTAGATTTAGGATGTACAGACTTTGTTCGAGAAGGCGAAGATAAAGATGCAGCAATGGAAAGAATATATGAATTTATTGAATCAAAAGTTGTTGCTAAAATTGAGGAAGCCAAGAAAGAAATAGATTAGTGGCAGAAAAGCAATTACGCCACGCACTACTTACTAGATATAAAAAGTTGGCTATTTCTAACAACATTAGTATTAATATTAATATACATGTAGAGCAATGGGCTGCAGACTCTTTGATAGAGTCTTATGGTTTAGACATGTGCTATGAATTATTAGATTATTATTTTAGAATATGTGAGATACCTAGTTGGAAATGGTTTGCTAATAATGCAGATAAATTATATAAAAACTTGCAAGGTAAAAGAGAAGATGATAGAATTAGAGAATTAATGAAGCAACAAGCAAAAGATTGGTTAAACAAATAATGTCAGCAGATCTAGAGGGTAAAGTATTATCTGCTGTATTAAAAGATAAGCAGATACACATATTATTACAAGCAAATCCAGATTCTTTATTTAAGACTCATAAAGATGTGTGGGATTTTATTAGAACATATCAAGAACAAAATGGTACAGTACCCCCAATTAATTTGGTTATAGAAAAATTTAGAGACTTTGATCCAGTTGGAGAAATCGGTGGCACTAAACATCATTTAGAAGAATTAAAAACAGAACATTTGCAAAGTAGTTTGAGTAATGTTCTTATGGACACAGCAAATAAATTAAAATTAAATCAACCAGTAGAAGCACTAAACAGTATTATTTCTAAGACTGCTGACTTAAAAAGAATTACAGCGGAAGTTAGAGATATTGATGCTGTAGATGTAGATGATGCAGTTGCACACTATGAACACGTAAAGGACATGCATGATAAAGGTATTCACGGTATTCAAACAGGTCTTGCTGGGTTTGATAATTATCTTCCAGCGGGGATTACTGCTGGTCAGTTTGGCATTCTTCTTGCTTATCCTGCTATTGGTAAGTCTTGGCTTGCATTGTTTATGGCTGTTCAAGCATGGAAGAACGGAAGAAAACCACTTTTTGTTTCTTTAGAAATGACAGAGTCAGAAGTTCGTAATCGTGCTTATACAATTATGGGTCAGGGAATGTGGTCTCATAGAAAATTAAGTTCTGGAGTTATAGACACAGAAGCATTTAAAAATTGGGGTAAGACTCATTTAGAAAAAATGCCATCTTTTCACATTGTTTCTAGCGATGGACTAGGAGAAGTTTCACCATCAATTTTGCGGGGTAAAATAGATCAGTATCATCCTGACATAGTATTTGTAGACTATATTCAATTAATGCAATCAAATAACTATACTGATAATGAAGTAGTAAAGATTAAAAATATATCTAGAGAGTTAAAGATTCTTTCTATATCAGAGCAGGTGCCAATTATTGCTATTGCTTCCGCTACCCCAGATGATGCTACAGACATGTACACAGTGCCATCTCTTGGCCAAGTAGCATGGTCTAGACAACTAGCCTACGATGCTGATTTTGTATTAGCATTAGGTAGAGCACAAGGCAGTAGTATTTTAGAGTGTGTCTTTAGAAAAAATCGTCACGGATTCTGTGGAGAATTTATGATAGATATAGATTTTGATTCTGGAAGGTTTATGTACAAGGATACTGAGGGAACTGCTTAAATACAAGATATAATTTAAGTATGTCTTATAATCACAAAAGAATAGAGAGATTTTCCTTAGAGGGTGAGATCTTTGACGACTCTCATATTTTAAGATTAAAAGATCAATATATTTTTATGATAGTAAACTCAATGAAAAGTAAGGGATATGTTCCTAGATACGACATTGACACAGACTTTACAATAGGTTATAATGGTAAGACATTTGATTTTAAATTATCAGTTTATGGAGTGTATGTTGGAAAAAGTAAAGCAAAATGTATACTAGGGATAGACAAGAACACAATCGTTCAATCTCGTACTACTCAGAAAACCAAATCAGAAGAAGTCTTTTAGCCTCTGGCATAGATATAGTATCAGAAGTAGATATAGACTTTATTATATTCTGTCCATTTCATAACAACTCAAGAACACCTGCTGCAGAAATTCATAAGACAAACGGAATGTTTTATTGTTTTGCCTGCCAAGAAACTAAAGAACTGACAGAAGTTATTATGCAGTCTTCTGGCAGATCCTACTTTGAAGCAGCAAGACTTATTGATTCTAAATCAGATAACAAAAACTTAGTAGAAGTATTACAAGAGACATTAGATAAAAAGGTAGAGTTTAAAGAGTATGATTTAGAACTAATAGAAAAATTACATCAAGGTGTATTTACAAGTTCAAAGGCTATGAAGTATTATCAGAATAGAAAGATAGATAAGGATAGTGTAGTTAAGTATAAACTTGGATACTCCGAAAAACAGGATATGGTAACTATTCCAGTATATTCACCAGACGGTCTGTGTTTAGGATTTGTTGGTAGATCAACAGAGGGTAAGGTATTTAAAAACACACCTGGCTTACCTAAAAGCAAAACTTTATTTAATTTACAAAGAGCAAAAAGATATGACAAAGTTTTTGTTGTAGAATCATCTTTTGATGCAATAAGGCTAGAACAAGTGGGCGTTCATGCTGTTGCAACTTTAGGTGCTACTATCTCAAAAGAACAAAGAAAACTTCTAAAGCAATACTTTAATCAAGTGATAGTTTTAGGAGATAACGATGAGGCTGGTCAAAATATGTCAAAGAAAATGATTGCACATTTTGGAACAGGCTGTATAGCCCCACCACTTCCAGAGGGTATCAAAGATGTCTCGGATTTATCTAATGAGGACTTAAAAAACTTTGTAGATAGATTTGACGATATGCTATCCTCTATGCTAAAATAGATACAAGGCTCATTTACAGAGCAAACATTAAGGAGAAAAGTATGTCAATTATAAAAGGTTTAAAAAACATTGAAGCAATTATTGATAGACCAAAATTAAATGTTTCAGGAGAAAAGGTAAGTTGGCTAAAGTTAGATGATGGTCAAAGTACTCAAATAAGATTCATTAGTGAATTAGATGCAGACTCACCAACGTATGATGAAAAACGTGGTCTTGCAATTGTTGTAAGTGAACACTCAAACCCAGATGACTATAAGCGTAAATCTGCTTGTACAACAGACACACAAGGTCGTTGTTTTGGTTGTGAGATGTTTAGAAAAGATCCAAAGAGTGGATGGAGAGCACGTCTAAGATTCTATTGCAACGTATTAGTTGATAATGGAATTGACGCACCACATGTTGCAGTATGGAGCATGGGAGTAAGTAAGGCTGCTACCTTTAACACAATTAGAGAATACGCATCAGATTCTCCAAGCATTTCAAACATGACTTGGAAATTAAAACGTAATGGCAAAGGAACAGAAACTAACTATGTATTGCTTCCACAAAAGCAAGACGTAGATCCATTTAACTGGGGTACTTATGAATACCCTAACTTAGAAAAGGTTGTTAGAGAAGTACCTTATGCAGATCAAGAAAATTTTTACATTGGTTTTAGTAACCAAGCAACCTCAACATCTGTTGACTGGTAAACAATTTGGGGGAGCGAAATATCTCCCCCATCACATTAAGGATTAAATTTGAATTACGCACCTCTTCACGTTCATACTCATTATTCACTTATGGATGGAGTAGCAACACCAGAAGAATATTGTAAACGTGCAAAGTCTTTAGGTATGCCTGCTATTGCAATTACAGATCACGGTGCACTATCTGGACATCGTCCAATGTATCGTGCTGCAAAAGAACAGGGTATAAAACCAATCCTTGGTATAGAAGGATATATAACATTAGATAGATTTGATAAAAGAGATAAATTAGAAAGAGCAGGAGATCCTTTAGATTTAGTTTATAATCATATAGTTATTCTTGCAAAGAATCAAAAGGGTTTAGAAAATTTAAATAAATTAAATGAATTAGCATGGACAGAAGGATTTTATAGAAAGCCTAGAATAGATTTTGAAATACTAGAAAGATATAAAGAAGGATTAATTGTTTCTACCGCTTGTCCTAGCGGCATAATTAATAAGGCTCTTGAGTTTAATGAATATGCGGTTGCTAAAAAACACCTGACTTGGTTTAAGAACACCTTCGGTGATGATTTTTATGTGGAGATAATGCCACACAATAGTCGTGAGATGAATCATGAACTTCTAAGTCTAGCAGATAGTATGGACATAAAGGTAATTGTTACCCCAGATTGCCATCACTCACACCCTGACCAGAAGGTAATTCAAGAAATAATGCTTCTTTTAAATACACATGCAAAGTTAGACAAAGATGCTAAGTTTGAAAAGTCACAAAAGATAAGTGACCCTATGAAGAAACTTGATTATCTATACGGTGAGGGCCGTCAAATGTCATTTAGAACATTTGATATACATTTATTATCTTATGATGAAATGAAACAAGCCATGAATATGCAGGGTATAAAGAGAGAAGATATATATACTAATACTCTAGATATAGTAGATAAGATAGAAGATTATGATATTAAATCAGGATTAGATTTGCTACCCACAAAAATAGATGATCCTCATCAAGGACTTGTTGATTTAGTTTTAAAGGGCATGGTAGAAAAAGGATTATATGATATTACAGAATATAAAGAAAGAATGCAAGAAGAACTAGATATTATTAGGGATAAAAACTTTTCTCCATACTTTTTAATTGTAAGTAATATGTTGAATTGGGCTAAGGAGCAAGGTATATTAGTAGGTCCTGGTAGAGGATCTGCTGCTGGATCACTAGTTTGTTACGCTTTAGGAATAACTGATGTTGATCCAATTAAATATGGACTTCTATTTTTTAGATTCGTAAACCCAGACCGTAATGACTTTCCAGATATTGATTCAGACATTGCAGATTCAAGACGTGATGAGTTAAAGACATACTTAGAACAAGAGTATGAAAACGTTGCTTCTATTGCTACCTTCTTAGAGTTTAGAGGAAAGGGTATTGTTAGAGATGTATCAAGAGCATTTAATATACCTTTGTCAGAAGTAAACAAGGTTTTAAAAACAGTAGACGATTGGGATGATTTTACATCTAGTAAAACTGCTCAATGGTTTAGATTAAAATATCCAGATGTAGTTAAGTACGGAGAACAACTTCGTGGTCGTATTCGTGGTACAGGTATTCACGCTGCTGGAGTAGTAACTTCTAAAGAACCTATTTTTAAATATGCACCAATGGAAACTCGTACCGCTCCAGGAACTAAGGAAAGAATTCCAGTAGTTGCTGTTGATATGAATGAGGCAGCAGATATTGGACTTATTAAACTAGATGTTCTTGGATTAAAAACTTTAACAGTTATTGATGACACAATAAAGATTATTAAGAAAAGACATAAGATAGATATTAAATTAAAAGAAATAGATCTTGATGATAAAAAGGTTTACGAGATGCTTTCAGATGGAAGAACTAAAGGAGTGTTTCAGTGTGAAGCAGCACCTTATACAAACTTGTTAGTAAAGATGGGCGTTAGCAACTTAGATGAACTTGCTGCATCCAATGCTTTAGTAAGACCTGGTGCTATGAATACGATTGGCAAAACTTATTTAGCAAGAAAACACGGAAGAGCAATTACAGAATATATTCATCCTATTATGCAAAAGTTTACAAAAGATACTTATGGATGCGTTCTATATCAAGAACAAGTAATGCAAGCCTGTGTTTATCTTGGTGGAATGAGTATGGCCGAGTCAGACAAGGTTCGTAAAATTATTGGTAAGAAAAAAGACGCAAAGGAATTTGACGTGTTTAAGGAGAGATTTGTTATTGGTGCATCAAAACATATCACCCCCTTCAAAGCAGAGGGCCTATGGCACGATTTTGAGGCTCACGCAGGGTACTCATTCAACAAGTCACATGCAGTTGCTTACTCCATGCTTTCATACTGGACAGCATGGTTAAAGTATTACTATCCTATTGAATTTATCTATTCATTATTAAAGAATGAACAAGACAAAGATGCTAGAACAGAATACCTTATTGAAGCAAGACGTATGGGTATAGCACTTAAACTTCCTCACATAAATGAATCTGACAGTGATTTTAAGATCGAGGGTAAAGGAATAAGAATAGGACTATCTGCTATTAAATGGATCTCTGATGGAATTGCTTCTAAGATTATAAATAAAAGACCATTTAAAACATATCAAGAGTTTTATGATTTTGTATTTACTAAAGGCAGTGGGGTAAACTCTAGAGCACTATCTGCACTTAACGCTGTAGGAGCATTGGCTTTTACAGATAACTTAAGAGAAGATGTGTCAGTAAAAGAAAACTTATACGAATATCTAAACTTGCCAGAATTTAAAACTACAGTGCCACAACATTACTACGCATACTTAGATGACGTTGAGGACTTTGAAGAGACTGGGGTATTTATTCTTATGGGTGTAATTAAAAACATTAAGCGTGGCAAGGGCTGGTCTCGTGTTGAGTTAATGGATTCTACTGGTATGGTTGGAATATTTGACGATGAAGAAACTAAGATAGAGCCAGGTAAGACATATGTTATGGCGGTAGCAAGTAATAGAATCATGGAAGCAGTTCCAGTAGAAGATATTAAAGATTCTTTAAATAATCCACTAATTAAGTTTTTAAATTATAAAACTTTACCCTATGGAAATGATGAGTATTATGTGCTATCATTTAAACCTAGAACAACAAAAACAGGAAAGAAGATGGCTAACATGATTGTTGCCGATGCAAGTAGAGATATGAAACCTATCGTAATATTCCCAACTAAATTTTCAGAGGGATTTATGAAGTGCGAACCAGGAAAGGCAAAGAAGATGACTTTTGAAATAACAAAAGATGGAACAGAAATACTCAGAGAGGTAGTAAATGGTTAATAAGATGGATAATAAAATACAAGGAATATCAACAGAAGATTTTCTTTCACAACTAGAACCTAGTTTAAGAAAAAGATTAAGTAATGCTACTGATGTAGAAATTACAAAACAAAAAACTCCAAGTCCTAGTTTAAACAATGCACTTAGAGGTGGCTTTGCATATGGAAGACAAGTTTTAGTTTGGGGAAATAAGTCTGCTGGTAAATCGTCTTTTTGTTTACAGATGCTTGGCGAGGCACAAAAAGAAGGAAAGTTGTGTGCATGGATAGATGCGGAGCAGTCCTTTGATCCTATTTGGGCACAAAAACTTGGGGTAGATACAGATAAATTAATTTACTCTGAAGCAAGAACTATTAATGATATGGTTGATGTTGCTACTCAACTAATGAAAGCAAAGGTAGATATATTAGTTGTTGATTCTATATCAGCATTACTACCTGCTATTTACTTTGAAAAAGACTCAGCAGAATTAAAGCAATTAGAAAATACTAAGCAGATAGGTGCAGAGGCTAAAGATATGACCAATGCAGTTAAGATGCTTAACTACGCTAATAATCAAGAAGGCAAAACATTGTTAGTATTGATATCACAACAAAGAAATAACATAGGTGCAATGTATGCTTCTCATATGCCTACAGGCGGACAAGCGGTTAAATTCTTTTCAAGCACCGTAATCAAACTATGGTCAAGTGAATCAGAAAATCAAGCAATCAAGGGTAAGATTACCGTTGGAGACAAGTTAATTGAATCTAAAGTTGGTCGTATTGTAAATTGGCATGTAGATTTTAATAAAACTGGTCCAGCATTTATTAGTGGATCTTATGATTTCTACTTTGGCTCTGAAGAAATTGGTATTGACAAAGTTGCTGATTTAGTAGATACAGCAGAACTAGTTGGAGTAATTGAAAAAGGTGGGGCATGGTATACAGTTTTTGAAGAAAGACTGCAAGGTAGAGCAAAAGTAATCGAATACCTAAAACAAAATCCAGATAAGTTAAAAGAACTTGAATCAAAACTTAACTCTTAAATACACTTTATATAATGGCAAATTTATTTGTCAAACATGTAAAGCAATAGTAGAAACAGCAAGGATGTACAAAGAAGCGCAAGACTTGACTTGGATGTGTGCTAACAAGCATCTATCCAAAGTTAATTTTAACGTAAGGGGATATTAATGAGTGAGCGTGGAGAACTAAAACGTATTGGTGCCAAGCCACACATTAATTCAGGCAGAGGACCAGTCAAGGCTGACGGATCGTTGGATGACTTCGTTGTAGATATCAAGGAATACTCTAAATCCTATTCTGTTAGCCGAGACTCTTGGGCAAAGATAGTGTCAGACACAATGCAAGTAGACAGAAAAAAAGATCCTGTACTTATGGTTGTACTTGGAGAGGGAAACAAAAAAGTTAGACTTGCTATAATTGAATGGGAAGTATTTGAACAGTTAAGAGAGAACAATGGATAACACAGTAGATCTATTAAATAATGTAACAAAGTTTAATGAAATATCAGAGTATATGCAAGATGAAGAATTGACTAAAGCATTAGTTATGATTGCTAAGTTGATTGCTAATCCAGATATACCGCCAGCAAAAGCAACACTATCTATTACTCAATTACAAGCATACTCAGCAAAGTTTGCAATGCTTGCTGCTTGGTATTCACATGTAAAGAAAGATGAAAGAGCAAAGAAAAATATTTACTATACAGCAAGAGAAGCGGTAGACAAATTAGTGGATGCCCTTAAATACAATGTAAGGAACTTCTAGTGACTAAAAGACTAATGAAAAAAATTGTTCCAGTTAAAGAGGTTTCTAAAGAAGAAACTAAGATTGACACTAAAGCAATAATTAAAAAAATACACGAGGGGTATGAGCACAAACAAGGTACCATCTTTAAAAAAAGAGTAGGCTTTACTCCCTCTGGATTAACATATGGGGCTGGACATTGTCCAAGATTTTGGTATTTAAACTTTGAAGGAAATGATGCAGAGAATACAAATGATTGGTACTCAGTTGCTAATATGGATTCTGGTACCGATAGACACACTAGAATTGAACAAGCAATGGAAGATGCTGGAATATTAGTACATAAAGAGTTGTCCATTAAGAATAAAGATCCTATTATATCTGCAAAGACAGATGCAATTATTAATTGGGACGGTATGGAAATACTTACTGAAATAAAAACATCTAATGAAGAAGCCTTTCATAGAACTACTAAACCAAGAAACTATAATATAGAACAACTATTAATCTATATGAAGATATTAAAGAAGTCATTTGCCTTCTTGATATATGAAAATAAGAATACCCATGAATTAAAGTTCTTTCCTGTAAACTTAAATCAAAAATATAAAGACTTTATAAACTATTTCTTTGATTGGATGAGAACAGTTCAAAAGGCTTTTGACGATAAACAACTTCCAGAAAATCCATATAGAAATAAGTTTGAAAATAAGATATGTAAAAGTTGTGATTTTTTTAAGGTGTGTCAAACTAAGCCAGTTGGAGACATTAAGATCGAGGCTAGGAAAAATCTTGAATGAACAAAATATGTCAATGGTGCGAAAAAGACTTTTTTACAACAAGTAAGAATCAGATATACTGCTCTGTTGATTGTAGAACTAATGCCACAAAACAAAAAATTACACAAAGATACCATATGTCTAAATTTAAAAGTAGATTTGGAAAGGAAAGAAGATGTGCTGGAGGGTGCGAAACTTTGCTAAGTGCTTATAATGATGAAACATTTTGCAATTCTTGTTTAGTTAATAATAAAAAGGTAGATAGATTTATTAAAGACATTAAGGATTTTTTTGATTATGAAAAAGAATAGACTACTAAGTATAGGACATCCAGATAAAATTTTAGCAATAGATGCCTCAACTAACTCTATGGCCTTTTCTATATTTATAGATAAAAAATTGCATAAATATGGAAAGATTAACTTTCACGGAAATCATGTATATGAAAAAGCAGGAGATGCTTGTAAAAAATTAATACCTTTTCTTAAAGATTTTGATATTGACGCTGTGGTTATTGAATCAGCCATCTATACTAATTCTCAAAAAACTGCTATGAATTTGGCATTGGTTCAAGGTGCAATAATTGGATCAGTTCAAATGTATAACCTTAGACCAGTATTGTCTTGCTCTCCAGTTGCTTGGCAAAACTGGATTGGAAATAAAAAACTTAGCAAGGATGAGAAACTAAAAATTAGACAAGAAAACCCAGGAGAGCATTCTTTTTCTTGGTATAAGCAAAAAGAAAGAGAGTTTAGAAAACAAAGAACTATTAACTGGGTAAATATAAATTTTGATACAAACATTGATGATGATGATGTTGCTGATGCGGTTGCAATAGGCTGGTATTCAAGTAACAACTGGTTTAAACTAGCAGAGGAACCTAAAAATGTTGACAAGGCTCAGGGATAGTGATAAAATGAAACTATATACAAGTAAGGCTTGGCTAACAAAAAGGTATCAAGTTGATAAAAAAACACCAGAACAAATTGCAAAAGAGTGTGGAGCATCTGTTGAAACTATATATGTATACCTTGCTAAGTTTAGTCTTAGAAAGTCAAAAAGGTAACCATGGCAGAATATCCTAAAGTAGATCTTGAAAAACAAGTTCAAGAAAGATTAGACTTTCTTAGAGACATATCTACTCAGGCACCTGCGGGTAGAAAGATATTAGCAGAATGTCTTGATATAGCAGAGTTATTAATAACTAAGAATAGATCATATGGTAGTTCATATAGCCATCCTATTAATATATTTAGTAAATCTGAACCTAAAGAGCAACTATATATTCGTATTGATGATAAACTTAATAGAATACATAAAGGTAAAGAATATGCATCAGAGGATACTATTTTAGATCTTATTGGATACCTCGTATTACTAAGGACGTTAGATGACAACAGATGATTTAGTAAAACACTTAGACCTTGTAAACCAAGTTGCTTCAGAGTATTTAAAGGGTTTTGATGCTTCTCAGATTTCAAATACCCTAGATATTCCACGCCCAAGAGTTATGGCATTGCTTAATGACTGGCGTTCTATGGTTTCAAACAATCAAGCAATTCACGCAAGAGCAAAAGAAGCACTTGCTGGAGCAGATCAACACTACTCATCTTTAATTAGAAAAACATATGAGGTTATAGATGCTGCAGATTCTAGTGCAAATCTAACAGCAAAAACAACCGCTATCAAACTGATAGCAGACATTGAAAGCAAAAGACTTGAGATGCTGCAGAAGGCGGGGTTGTTAGATAATAAAGAAATAGCAGAACAGATTATTGAAATGGAAAGAAAGCAAGATATATTAATTAAGATATTAAAAGATATTGCTTCTGATCACCCTGAGATTAGAGAAGAAATTATGAAAAGATTGTCAGAAATTCAAACTGAGGTGATTGTAATTGACAACAATTGATTTTAGTGAATTTTTAGAAGCATTAGATGAAAGTCCTTTTTTAGAATTTCCAGTAGATGTTAAAACATTTGTTACAAGTAAAGACTATTTAAACCAACCAGAGTTATCAGAGTATCAGTATACCCTTGTAGAATGCATGAGTCAGATATATAAAGAAGAAGATGTTCAAAGATGGTTGGGTAAAGAAGAAGGAAAAGAACATTACAAAAAATATACTAAGCAAGAAGTTATTCTTATGTGTGGAAAGGGTAGCGGTAAAGATCATACTTCTACTATTGGTTGTGCTTATATTGTATATAAACTATTATGTTTAAAAGATCCGTCAAGATATTTTGGTAAACCATCTAATGATGCTATAGATTTAATTAACGTAGCAGTAAACGCTCAGCAAGCAAAGAATGTATTTTTTAAAGGTTTTAAATCAAAGATTGAAGGATCTCCTTGGTTTGCTGGAAAGTATGAAGCAAAGGCAGACAATGTAGAATTTAATAAATCTATTACAGTTTATTCTGGACATTCCGAAAGAGAGTCTGCTGAGGGTTTAAACTTAATGCTTGCAGTTCTTGATGAAATTTCAGGATTTGCAATGGAGGGTGCTGGTGGTAACGATCAAGGAAAGACCGCAGATAACCTTTATAAGGCCTTCAGGGGGTCTGTAGACTCACGTTTTCCAGACTTTGGCAAAGTTATACTCCTATCATTTCCAAGATTTAAGGGTGACTTTATTTCTAAAAGATATGAAGATGTTATTGCAGATAAACAAACAATCATCAGAAAAAATCAATTTACAATTAACCCAACATTAAACGAAGAAGATCCAAATAATAAATTTGAAATAGAGTGGGAAGAAGATCACATTGAGTCCTATAAGTATCCTGGAGTATTTGCTCTACGTAGACCAACATGGGAAATGAATCCAACTAGAAAGATAGAAGATTTTAAGTTAGCATTTTTTACAGATCCAGCAGATGCTCTTATGCGTTTTGCATGTATGCCAACAACTTCTTCAGACGCCTTCTTTAAATCAAGAGAAAAGATAGAAAAGGGTTTGTCAAATAGAAATCCATTAGATAGTGTAAGAAGATTTGATATTAACTTTAAGCCAAACCCAGATACGGTTTACTATGTTCATGCAGACTTAGCACAAAAACATGACAAGTGTGCCGTAGCAATAAGCCATGTTGACAAGTGGGTAAGTGTACAATCCTTTAATGACTATGAGCAGATTGTTCCATTTGTTGTAGTAGACGCAATTGCTTGGTGGGAGCCACATCGTGAAGGGCCAGTAGACTTAAGTGAAGTAAAAAACTGGATTATAGATTTGAGAAGACAGGGATTTAATTTAGGGTTAGTTACCTTTGATCGTTGGCAATCATTTGATATACAACAAGAATTAAAACAGGTAGGAATAAAGACTGAAACTTTATCAGTAGCAAAGAAACACTATGAAGACTTAACTATGTTATTCTACGAAGAAAGATTAGTAGCACCTCATATAGATATATTATTAGAAGAATTATTAGAACTTAGAATTATAGGAAATCGCGTAGATCATCCTAGAAAGAAGTCTAAAGATTTAGCGGATGCTATGTGTGGTTCAGTCTATAACTCTATATCAAATACTGAAAGAAATAGAGTCAAAGAAATAGATATACATACTTGGTCTCAAGGTGGAACTGATTCAGACAATGCAGATGATTTTTTTCCAGATAAAATTAGATCAAGTGCTTTAGATTGGAATGGAGGGTTCCGTCTTGTCTGATGAAGAGCGTTTAAACCAAGAAGATCTATCAAACATTATTTTGCAGTTAATAGAGATGGGGGCATTAGAGGTTAGAGGGTATGACTCTATTAGCAATCAATTTATATATAACCTAACACCTAAGTGCCAAGAAATAATGCCAGATCTATTTGAAGAGCACTTTAAAATGATCAATGAATTAGCATTTAGACTATGGTCAAAAGATATAATAGACCTAACCTTTGATAAAGACGGTATTCCAATGGTTATGCCTAAAGATATAGAATATACAAGATCTGTTATGTATACCCTCCCTGAAGAAGAAAGATTCTTTTTAGAAAATCTGTTAGAAAAACGTGAAAAAGATATGAAAGAATAGTGATATAATTTTACTATGCCTTATAATATTGTAAGAAATGCTCCTGGCTGTAAGGGCAGATATGGTGTAGTTGGCCCATCTGGATTAATTGGTTGCCACGATACAGAAGATTCTGCTAGAGGTCAACAAGAGGCCGTATACGCAGCAGAAGCAAATAGTAAAAAAAATCACTCAATGGAAGAGTGTAAAGATCAAAAAAACTGTCCATACCATATGGCGTCTTATCACGAAGAAGCAAACAAAAGTCAAGGTATTATTAAAATAGAAAATCCTCAAGAAGGCATGTTTGTAATGGGGCCATACTCTAAAGGAATAGCACATGGAAAAATTGAACATGTTATGAGAGATGGGGGACTTGCAATTGGATCAGAATTTGAAGTTATGACAACACCAGAAGACCCAGCAATATTAATAAGAATGTATGAACAGTCAAATGGTGGTTGGCAGGGTACTGATTTATTTACAGCATTTAAATCATCTGACGCAACACTTATTGGAACAGAGCAAGATATGCAAGAGCATTCAATGGATGAAGACATGGATGATATGGAAAGTTCTATGGACATGGAAGACGAAATGTCTAAAAGATCTTTAGAAGATTTAGATTTAAAACCAACAGACTCAATGGCAAATAATGCTCGTAGAGGTTTAGAGTTAAGAAGAAAATTTGGTCGCGGTGGTACTGCAGTTGGAGTTGCTCGTGCTCGTGATCTTATGAATAGGAATAAATTAAGTCCAAGTACAGTTTTAAGAATGTACTCTTTCTTTTCTCGTCATGAAGTAGACAAACAAGGTAAAGATTTTAATAACTCAGAAAGACCATCTAATGGAAAAATTGCTTGGCTTCTTTGGGGTGGAGACTCTGGCTTTGCTTGGGCTAAGTCAAAAAGAAATGCAATTATGAATATTAGATCACAAAAGTCTGACGGTATGTGGATAGACTCCCCATTTAGTTTACAAAAGTATATTGACAAAACAGACTACGACCTGTAGAATATATAATAGAAAGGGGCAGTGATGAATAGTGAAGAACCTACTGAGATTTTACAATCTTTGCTTCAGTATTATCGCTCTAAATGCTCTCAACTTGAATATGAGTTTTTATCATATAAGATCGTATCAGAAAAAGAACTTTCAAAACTTAGAAAAGAGTCTGTTTCAAAAGATAAACAAAGGTAAAAAGTTTTCTCAAATGCATAAACTTTTAAATAAGAATAGTGTTGATGTTGCTATTGTTGATAAAAATGCTTACTGGGTACATGATAATACTTTTTATGTAGCAGAAATAAATGAGTTAGGCGAAATAGATACAGATAATGCAAAGAAGATAGATGTATTTTCATTATCAAATAAAGAAGCAAAGAATTTACTAAAGATCCTAGATTCACTTACAGAAAGAAAGTAAAACTAAAATGGTTATTGCCGTAGAGGGGACCAAGTCCTTTTCTGATTATGATATATTTATGAGAGCAATGGGAATTGCTTTGACTAATAATACTGAATCTGAAATAACAATATGGTCTGCTGGGCCTCATACTATAAATAGTTTTACTGCTGCATTTTGTAATTCATCAGAAAACTTTTTAAAACAAAAAGGTTTTAAGATTAAGTTCTCAAAAGCACCAATATTTTGGGTAGCAGATAATTTATCTTACGTTAATTACTTTGCTTTTTTTAGTGCACCAAAAGAATCTTTGTCAAAACTTGCTCAACAAGCAGAACTATTAGAGAGTTGTGAACTTGGAATTTTTAGATATTAGTCTTAATACTTGGTCGATAATAATATTGTTTACACAAATTATATTCTTTACCTGTATGAGCCTAGCAGTTTTTGGGGGTAGAGGAAATGTACTATTATTTTCTTCTATAGTAACATCATTCATACTTAGTCAGATAACACTATTTGCATATGGACTTGTTACAAAGCAATTAGGATTTATATTAATACCTTTATATCAAATATTCTTAGTTATGATTACATACATATATATAAATAACTCAAATGTAGAATTAATGGAGGAAATAGAATATGATAGTGAGTAGTATAGAAAAAATGGAAAGAATAGTAGAGTCTAGTCCACATATTAAATGGGATGGATGGACTGTTGTTATTTCTATAGATGAAGATGGATACTCTGATCCAAATGGAGTATTTGCTGAAGGTATGTGGAAGAAAGAAAAAAGGTTTGAAATGAAAGAAACTGGTGTTTGGGATATTCCAGATAGGTTTTTGATATAAGTGTATAAATTTAACGACAAGGCATTATGTTTAAATATGGATACAAATTTATTTTTTGATAAATATGAAGAAAATAAAAATATTGCAAAAACTGTAGATTCTTTATGTGTTAGTTGTCCAGCACAAAGACAGTGCCTTGCATATGCCGTTAGCAATCAAGAATGGGGCGTATGGGGTGGAATATACTTTGAGAGTGGAAAGATATCTAAAGAATTTAATTCACATAAAACAAAAGAAGACTGGTTTAATACCTGGTCTGGCGCAGTAATAGATAGTTTATAATGTATACAGATCAAATGAAAAAAGCGGTAAGAACATTTAAGGCCCCAAAAGAATTTAAAATAGACATACTTGACTATGATGCCTTTCTTACGATACAATTCTATGAGAGTCAATGGAGACACTATAATGACTCAGAAAGATTTCAGTGCATTCAATACCTACAAAAGGTAAAGGGTGCTTTGGAAAAACTAGGAGCAAGGGTTTCTTTAGACCCTATCCTAGATGTAACATACAAAGATAAATAATCAGAGAAGAGAGAAGGTAAGATATGCCAGCAGTAACAACTATTGTGGGTAATCTAGTAAGAGATCCAGAGTCAAAAGAGTTTGGACCAGATAAAAATGTAACAAATATTCGTGTTGCATGTACAGACCGTATGCCAGATGGCAAAGGCGGCTGGAAAGACGGAGATACAGCATTTTATAATGTATCTGCATGGAGAAGTCTTGGAAAATATATGGCTTCTTCACTTAAAAAGGGCGATAAAGTTATTGTTCAAGGTAAAATTAAATACCATGAGTTTAAAAAGAATGATGGTACTAATGGACACGCTTATGAAATTGAAGCAAGTGACGTTGGTCTTGCACTTTATTCTAAAACAGCAAAAAAGGATGAATCTAGCAATCCTTGGGATACATCTTCAAACACAACAACAGTAAATACTTCTAACGAACCAGATCCTTGGTTATAATAAGATAGTATAATTGTAGAGGGTAGAGAAATCTGCCCTCTATTTTATTTATTAGGAGACAATAAATGGGAATGTATGTTCAATGGAAAGACGATAAGGTAAAACAATCATTTAAGCCTAAAAAATGGCAGCCAATGGTGCTTAATGGGAAAGATGCAATTGTTCCAACACAAGAAGGTCATTGTTTTTGGGAAGCACAACTACATTTGACTCTACCAAAAACAGGTAGACCAACATATGTAAAGATGAATTACTCAAGAGACTATAAAGGTAAAAACGATACTACTGGAACAAATACATATGCTATTCCAGACGGTGTTGACTCTATACAACTTACACTTTCATGGTACTTTAACGCTAATCCAAGCACACCAATTTCGTGCATGGTTTTTCATAACGGATCATCAGATATTGCTTCCGAAATAAGACAATTTAAAGGACTGATTCACTAATGGCATCACCAATTAAAGACGGAAAAATA
>Ga0209768_10000789_pt1 | contig 20836 bp, 16 predicted proteins | sample LauGreSBDMM110SD_3_FD_187564 | JGI IMG/M metagenome (GOLD analysis project Ga0209768, IMG submission 187564) | Freshwater lake microbial communities from Lake Michigan, USA - Sp13.BD.MM110.SD (SPAdes) (version 2) | ecosystem: Environmental > Aquatic > Freshwater > Lake | place: Lake Michigan... | reverse complement strand
CCCAAAAGCGTCCTAATGGAGCCACCAGACGCTGGGTGTTCAATCCGCTTCATGACCGCGTTCACAGTGCCCTTCAAGAACGGCACCTTGAGGTGAAAAAAGTTCATCAATTCACTGGCCTCCTCTACCTGCAAGTCCAATTGAGCAGCCAACTTGGCTTTGCCCATGCCGTACATGAGGCCCAGGCCAATCGTTTTGGCAGTCTTGCGTTTAATACCGGCCATGTCGGCAACCATTTGGTGAAAGTCGGTATCGGGGTTTTCCCTATAAGCCTCGGCCATCTTCTCTGCGCCGGGCAGGTCCAAGAGGCTTGCATAGTGCACCAAGAGCCGTGGTTCTTGGGAGGAGAAGTCGTTGGCCGCCCAAATCTGCCCTTCTTCGGGCAGAAAGAGTGAGCGCACCATGGGCCCGATGATCTCGTGGCGCGCGGGCACTTGTTGGAGGTTGGGACTGTTCATAGACAGACGGCCCGTGATCGTGCCGCCTTCGTCGTTGCGCATCTGGTTCACGTGTGGGTGAACTCTTCCTGTCTTAGCGCTGAAGTCGAGGTAAGGCTGTAGGAACGTGCTATGGGTCTTGTTGGTCTCGCGCGCTTCGACAATCAGCTTGGCCACAGGATGGTCGCAGGAATCGAGGAAGCCTTTTGTGAAGCTTGCCGCGCCGGCGGTGGTCTTGCCATAAGCAATCCCCAGCTTGTCAAACGAATGGGCAATGCTGGCGGCCGCCCAGATATCCACAGTTCCTCCACACAAAGACTTGAGCTCTGCAAAGACGGCCTTCTCTCTTTGGATAAGTTTGTGGATAGTTTTCTCGCACCTTTCCCGGTCAAAGCGAATGCCCTTCAAGGTGAGCTCCAACAGCACTGGAAAGGCGGCTGTCTCGAGGTCAAAGATTGACTCGACCTCGTCTTGGCGCATCTTGGTCTTAAAGTGGTGCCAGAGTTTGAGGGTCAGCGCCGCGTCTTGCTCGGCGTACTCTCCCACGTACATGGCAGGTAGCTTCCATAATTCTTTCTTGGGATGAACGCCAAAGTCGGCAGCAGCCTGTTTGAGAGCGGCCTCTGACTTGACCTCTTTAAGGTAATCGAAGCCAAGCGCATTGAGGCTGTACGAGAAGCGGTTCTCGTCGAGAAGCGGGGCGGCAAGCATGGTGTCAAGTATTCGCCCGTTGATGGTGAATCCATTGGCCCTAAGCCAACCGCAGTCATAAGCCGCGTTGTGCATGATCTTGTCAGCGTCAGTGGCCAGGACATCTTTTACCCACCGCTCAACAAGACGTTTATCAAGATTGCCACCGCCGCCGTGAGCAACAGGATAGTATCCGCTCCAGCCGTCAACAGCCACAGCATAACCAGCAATGAAGCCGTCGTTGCGGGGCCATCCCGGCCCAAAAGATTCCATATGCGGGTCAGAAGTTTCCAGGTCAATCGCAATCTCCTTGGCGGTGGACAGGTTAGGAAAAGTCTCCGGCGGCACCCACTCGGTGAGCGTTGGAAACATTGGCATTGTTTTCACAGGCGAAATCCCTTTAATTCATTCTTTGGCAACACGTAGTGCAGTGCTTGCTTGGCGCGCGTGATGCCCACATACAGCAGTCGGTTCACGTCGTCTGAGTTTCGTTCATACTCCTTGGCAAAGCGCGTGGACAAGTCACCCAGCAAGAGTACGTTGTCCGCCTCGCCGCCTTTGGCTCCGTGGATCGTGGATAGCTTAATTGGAATAGCCCCCGTGAGCTTTGTGCCGCGTCGCAAGAGGGCGATGATGTAGTCCCGCTTGTCTTCCCCGATCTTCAGGAGTGCCTCGTGCCAAATGATGTCCGGAGCCAAGAGCCCTTGTTCTTGTCGCAGGCGTTCCATGCTGTACACGCCGTTGGGGTCCGCGAGCCGTAGTCCTTTGTACCCGTGCTTGATAAAGTCGGAGCCCAGGTACTTGTAGACGTTCTTGACAACAGGGAACGGCAATTCTTTGCCGCGTCTTAGGTTTTCCCAGCCCAGCACGGCCGACAGAATGCCTTCTGAGATGCTCCGTTGTCCGTGGCGCTCGAACAGCAGGCCCTGGCTCTTGATCCACATATGCATTTCGGTAAGCATGTAGTTGGTGCTGGCAAGAATTAGCCAGTTGCCGTGGCTGATGTCCACATGGGAGAAGTCGTTGTAGTAATGGATGTGCCCTTCTTCGGCGCGAGCTTTCCAAACCTTTGGCTGGCGCTTTTTGATGCGATGCACGATTACATTGGCCATTGCGTGGATTTTGGCAGGCACGCGGTAGGATTGATCGAGGATGGTGATTGCGCCGCTGAAGTTTAGAAAACTATCGACGTCGGCCCCTGCCCAGTTATAGACGGCCTGGTCATCATCCCCGGCTAAAAAAGAACGCTTGGACCTTTCGGCAAGGGCTGTCACCAAGTCCCACTGCAAGCGGGAGAGGTCTTGTGCCTCGTCGATGATCAGCGCGTCCAGTCTAGGGAGCCGCTCCGGTTGGTGCACGATCTGCTCGAGCAGGTCAGTGAAGTCCAAGAGCGCATGGCTTTGCTTGTAATGTCGGTAAGCGCGCTCCACAAACTCAAAGTGGAACCACTCAATGTCCATGCTGCTTTGGTTGTAGTGGGTGCGCAGGTCCAGGCCCTTAATCCGTGCGATGTTGATCTCGTTCAAGATTGGGTTGTCCACCTTCACCATGAAGTCCTCGTCACCGTTCTCAATCGAGAGCTCAATACCTGCCTCTTTGGCAAAGGCCTTGTAGTCGTCTGGCGACATCATGTCTTTGGTGCCGATGCCAAGACACCGGTAGGCCAGACTGTGAAGCGTGCGAAACCAAGGGAAGTCAAGGTCTGGATTAAGGTTGGGGAATTTGGTGATGGCGCGGTCCCGTGCTTCGTTGGCCGCTTTCCTTGTGAAAGAGAAATAGCCAATGTTCAATGAGGGGACGCCGTCTCCCAGTTCCTGCTCGACGATGTTCAGCAGATAGGTTGTCTTGCCAGAGCCGGGAGGGCCGAAGATTTTTCTAATCTCCATAACGTTCCTCGATATCTTGAAGATCGCATTTCCACAGGATGATCGGAGTGTGGGGGCCTACGTAAGCGCCTTCGATGTTGAACTCGATGTACTCCAAGGCCTCATGTATGTCCATGCCGTCTTCATCTGCTGTGAGCTTGTCCACCATCTTGTCGCCGCTGTATATCAGCCGCTCTACTCTTTGATTGCCGTGCCACGTGCAGCAAGTGCCTATGAAGCAATCGTCAAAGTTATCCATCTTCAGGGGGCGTTCATCATCATTCAAAATGGGCTCCGTTTCTTTTGTTCAGGGGTGTTAAAAGGCGCGTCTTGTTTCTTAAATCCTGGCAGTCTCCAGCACCGTGTTGCGCGGCCCTTGAGAAACAGTGGAATGGGTTCACCACCAAGGTCTCGTAGGCGTTGTGCCATCTTCGGAGCGGTCAGGCCCACAAAGTTGTTGCGCTTAAGGTGAGCTTCCAAATCCTTCATGCGGAAATAGGTCTTTGCCTCCTCTTCATCTGTCCATGGGCGACCAAGCAAAATCTCATCGCGGTCCATGGCCTGTTGCAAGTGGGTACAGAACTCTTCCAGCAAGTCCACAAAGCGTCCTGTAATGCTCGTGTCGTCAGTAGCCTCTTGTATTTGTTCAGACTCCACCATTTCTTTGAGCAATGCATTGAGCATCTGCTCCCAGTCTTGTTTGCGCAACGTTGGAGGCAAGACGTTGATCTTGTCAACGCAAGCCTTTTGAAACATGTTTTGGTTGTACAGGTGATCGGTATCAAGCTCGATACGCTTGCCATTGATATCCAAGAACCAAAGAGGTGGTTCTGAGTTGTACTTTGACAAAGAAGACAGTTGTGGTGCATCAGGTCCGTTGGCCCCGACCCCGTGTTTGCGAGTCCTGCACAGCCCGGAGTTGCAAAAAGAATTGAGCGGTGCATCCTTGCACTTGTACCGATAGTCCTTCTTGTTGAGTTGCTTGACCAGTATCTGTACTTCGTTGTTTGGCAACGGCGGGTGGACGTACTTGAAGTTGTGCTCAATCAGTGGGTTCTCCCAATTTATGGGATGAATCTTCTTGAGGTAGATGCCCACGTTGAACAGTGTATTGTTCCTGCCACCTTCTGGAATGCCTTGCGTGCACAGGGCCTGTAGGCAAGGAGGGCCGTCTGGGACAACCTGTTCAGACTTCTTCGGAGGTGCCGGCACAACCAGGTCAGTGCCTTGTATGTTGGCATCGACGAGCTCGTAGAACTCTTCCAAGGTAGCGGCACTGCCATCTTCCTTAATGCCGTAGCGCATGGTCTGGTCACCGCCGAAATACGGCAGATTAAGAAAATTGCCCGTGTCGCCACGGTCAACCAAAATCTCAGCTTGTTTCGGAAAGATTTCGCGCCCAGCTTCTCCCAGCAATGCGGCAGAAGATTTCAAATACTCTTGCATGCGTGCAGCGGCAATAGGCTCCTTGGTAAACAAGAAGACATGCGCGCCACCTGACTTGCTGCGACAAACAACAAGAGGCAACTCTAAGCTTTTGATTTTCTTGACTAGGCCTGCATGATCCAGTGGATACTGGTCAATATCAATACAGCCCCAGATGCAGGAGTTATCCGCCCTGATTGGGATAATTCCAAGACTTGGCTCAACGCCTGTGAGATGTTTTTCCCAGAGATCGTCGGTTGGAGGTTTGCGGACAACAACGGCCTTCCCGGCCTGCTTCCCATCTCCCCGCGATCCTTCAATTTTGTATGTTCCATAGGCAATATCTAGTCCAGAGAATATGGCCTTGAACCGTGTGATGTCGGTCATTCTGCTTTCTCGGGTAGGTGGGGCCTACTCGCTGCACTGCTCGTGGATGAACCCACAATAGTGGCAGCATCCGCTTTGGGCCCCAATTTTCAGAATGGTGCTTTGTTGCCCGAGGCTTCAGCATCGCCCTCGTGCTTGACCTTGACGTCGCCAACGCTTACCTGAGTTGAGAAAGCTTTTGCACTCAGATAAATGTCGTCTTTGTCCACTTGGCCAATACGCTCAATTTCCCAACCAAACCACTTACCCTTGTCATTTGATTCACCCACAGTGCTTAGGCGGTACATCTGGCTGTACATAGGAGGCGTGAACATGCCGTTCGCTCCTTGCATCTTCACCGACTGCATCATACTGTTCCACTTGCGCGACTTTTTGAGTTGCGTGGACTTCATCACAATCAATGCAGGGCTTGGGACGCCCGCAGAATCAATCACCATCACGTAATGATTAGCGGTGTTCTCTATGTAGTTGCCGTTGTCCAGGTACTCTTTGTTGTCCCCTGGATCGCGATGCGTCTTTGTCAAGACGTCGCTTGTTGCAGGGTAAATGTGGATAGGTGCACCACCGCTACCGCTACCACGTGGGGCCCACTCAATGTACTGACGTACATAGGCGCAGGGGACCACGGTAATGCCCTTCTTGCCGTCATACAACTCGCCTGTGACAGAGTTGTAGACCATGCCAGGTAAGGCACCCTCAATCTCACCTACTTCGGGGGAAGTGTTGGTGAGCAGTTTCAAGAACGGGAGCGCAAAGTCTTCCTGGCCCATGCCGGCAAAGCTTGATGCGGCATCTTGTTCAAAATTACTCACCATTGCGATTGCAGTTGATGAGTCCTTGGTTGCTAAGTCGTTTTTAGCCATGATTCAATTTCCTTTTTTCGTTTAAGCGGATTTAATGGTTGCCTTTTGGCCAATGAATGCGCCAAAAAGTTCGGTGGGAAACTCGTTTCCTCGTTCCACCTGTTCTTTAACCCATGCCTTGAGGGTCATGGGTTCTATCTTCTCGGCTTGTTCGGCAGGGTAGCCGGACTCACCAAGCAGATTCAATAGACGAGAGCAGAGCTCGTCTTCGCCACGTCCAAAACGGACGCTGACAGTGTTCTTGATGATGTCATCCATGCCACGTTCACGTAGCCATTGAAAGGCTTCCGCACGGCGTGCTTCTGGAATCGATGCGCTGTAGAAAGGCTTGACTTCAATCGAAGAGCCGTCGGCCATTTTGAATGACCTCAGATTCATCTGCGCCAGCACCTCTGGAATAGATTCTTCAGTCAACTTGCGAAACTGCGCTTTTCTTTCTTTCACAGTCTCTTCAAGGTCTTCAAGTTCTTTCTCTAATTCTTTTGCACGTTTGGCTAATGCAGCAACACCGACCAAATCGGCATCCTGTATTTTAAGAGCATCTGCATCTTGTTCAAACTGATTCGTAAGACTCATAGGGTTCTCCTTTCTTAAATAAATCAACCTCGACTGGTATGTAGCGTTTCTCTCGCTTATCCCACTTGAGGCACTTGAATCTACCATTATTCTTTGCAGCCGCAACAGCGCATGCAATGCCAATGGCAGAGGGGTCTCCAATCAACAACAAATAATCCGCATCACTGAATTTTTCCAACTTACGTTGAATCCTTCGCACTGTTGGCACACTGGAAAAGGCGATCTGGGCATTGTCAGGAAGAATTATTTCAATCTGTCCAAACACCATAGCGCCTGATATGTTGTGTTGCAATGTCTCTTGGATTACGTAGACAGTTGCGCTTTTTTCAGTTATCACAAATTCTCCTTTCTTAAGATGAGCGACTAGTGTACACTACAAAAACTTGGACCGCAACCCCAAGAAGAAAGAAAGAAATGATTGACAACTTTTTACAAACTTATCCCTATAGGAACAAGCCTTTTGTCCATCAACAGGCCTATCTTCAACGTCACTGGAGTGCCCCGGTAGCAGCTTTGTTTGCAGATATGGGAACTGGTAAGAGCTACATGCTCATCAACAATTTCTCCATGCTCTACGACAAGGGATTGCTAAACGGGGTGTTGATAGTAGCACCGAAAGGTGTCTATCGAAACTGGTTTGACACGGAGATTCCTAAGCATATACCCGAACATGTGCAATACCGCATGGCGATATGGAACCCTCAACCAAGAAAGGCTGAAGAGCAGGCCTTGAATAGCTTGTTTGACATCACTGAGGACCTAAAGATCCTGGTCATGAACATTGAGGCGTTTTCCACGGTCAAGGGGTCAAAATACGCCAGCCGGTTCTTGCTGTGCCACGACGCCATGATGGTGATTGACGAGAGCACCACCATCAAGACACCCACTTCGGCCAGGTCTAAGAGCACTGAAAAGGTGGGCCGTGGTGCGCGGTTCAAGCGCATTGCTACGGGCTCCCCGGTGACCAAGTCCCCCATGGACCTGTACCAGCAATGTGCTTTCTTGTCGCCCAACTGCCTGAATGCGGCAAGTTACTACTCGTTCCAGGCGCGCTACGCGGTTGTGATTGAGCGCAGTGTGGCCACGCACAGCTTCAAACAGGTCGTTGGGTACCGCCGCCTCGATGAGCTCAAAGAAAAGCTCGACCGCTTCAGCTTTCGAGTGACCAAAGAGGAGTGCCTGGACCTGCCCGACAAGTTGTACGTCAAGCGGGAAGTGGACTTGACTGACGAACAAAGACGTGCGTATTTGCAGATGAAGTCCATGGCGCTGTCCCAGTTCAAGGAGGGAGTGACCAGCACGGTCAATGCCTTGACGCAACTTATGCGTCTGCATCAGATTGTCTGTGGCCACGTAAAGTTGGACAACGGGGAAGTCATCGAGCTTCCCAACAACCGCATTGGCGAGCTCCTGTCTGTTGTCGAAGAGACCGACGGCAAGATCATCATCTGGGCCAACTACCGCTATGACATTGAGGCCATCAAGCTGGCTTTGTCAAAGGAGTACGGCATGAACTCGGTGGGCATGTATTACGGCGACACGGCCGACGACGAGCGAAAGCGTGTCTTGGAGGAGTTCCAAAAGCCGGATAGCGAGATGCGCTTCTTTGTGGGCAACCCAAGCACTGGTGGCTATGGTTTGACCTTGACCGCTGCCCAGACCATGGTTTACTACAGCAACAGCTTTGACTTGGAAAAGCGCCTGCAATCGGAAGATCGCGCGCACCGCATTGGCCAGACAAAGAACGTGACCTACATTGACTTGATTGCCGTTGGCACGGTGGACGAGAAGATTGTCAAGGCTTTGCGGGACAAAATTAACATTGCCACTCAGGTGATGGGAGAGGACTTTAAACAATGGTTGATTTGATCCCCATCCGCAAGCTCTACGTGTACGAAAAGCTTGAACAAATAAACGCACCAGAGGGACGTGTCTACGGCGACGACAGATTGCCAAGCGTCACCCGTATCCTGTCGGCTACTAAGGACCGGGCGCACCTTGACGCGTGGGCCGCGAGGGTTGGTGAGGCGGAAGCGGAGCGTATCAAAAACGAAGCGGCCAGTGTGGGCACCCATATGCACAACGTCATCGAGCGCATGATTGCTTATAGGGATTTACCACGTCCAACCAACTGGCTTATGACTAAAGGTTATGAGATGGGGTACAGGTTGGTTAACACTTACTTTCCCTATATGTCAGAAATATGGGGGTCAGAGGTGTCTCTTTATTACCCCGAGAAATATGCAGGAACGACGGACTTTGTGGGTGTGTACCGTGGGCGGCCGGCCATTGTTGACTTTAAGCAGTCAGTCAAGCCTAAGCGCTCGGAGTGGATTGAGGACTATTTCCATCAGCTTGCCGCCTATGCTTTGGCCCATGACATCATCCACGGCACGAATATCGATTTTGGAGCCATCCTGGTGAGCGTTCAAAACGGCACGACGCAAGAATTCACGACCACTGGCCGTGAATTTCAGAACCACAAGGATGCTTGGATGAAGCGTGTTGAGCAGTTTAGGCAGCAGGCGGTGCCGCTCCCTGAGACGCCAGCATCGGACTGATGGCGTCGTTGGGGAACAGGGACTGGAACATCGCACGACTGGTTGACGACTGAGCGCCGGGAGCAGCAGGGGCCTGTGCACCGGGCTTCTTGTCAAAGAGACCAGGGACGCCTTTGGACGGCACTGATGGAGGAAGCTTGCGCACTGGTGGCGCAGAACCAGGAGGTCCTGTTTGAATCAGGTTTGCCCTGGGGACTTCGCTCTCGTAGATGCTCAACGGCGCTGGAATGCGCGTGGCCAAAGTACGGCCAAGCAATTGAGATAAGTTTTCCACAAAGCCCGCCTCTTGCTGCTTGTTCACACCACGGCGTAACAGAGCGGCCATCATCTGTGGGTCTTGCAGGGCCTTTTCTATGGTACTGCGAATCATGAAGTTAGGCATCTTGTCAAAGATTTCACGCACATACTTCGAGCCGGCAGAAGCAGCAATCAAGGAGCCTGGTCCGCCGCCAGAGACGGAGGTACCGATATTGGCACCGACGATACGCATGGCCAACTCTTCTACAGCACCTGCGCCGTCCAAGACTTTATTGAGCTCATTCTTGTTGCCCATGGCCTTTTCAACACGCATCATTGGGATCATCAGACGCTTAAGGTTGTTCACCTCTTGTTGAGTTATGAGGTTTTGGCTCCGCATGATATTCACAATGGAAGGCTGGCCGGTACCCAAGGGCTTCAACAATGCATCATTGAATGCCTGAATGCTGAAGCGTCCATCCCCACCTGCTTTGGTGTAGGCGTAGTCAAACAGCGTGGATTTCAATCCATTGACTGCGTCGGGCCCGCCAGCACCTGCAAGCTTGGCCAGGTTGGAAATGCTTTTAACTGGAAACTTGCCGTTGAGCGCATCAGTAACAGCATTGGTTGGGTTCTCAAACTTCAATAGTTGAGCAAACGCGGATTGATTTGCAAGGGTCTTGTTAATTTCGCTGTTTTGGTCCTGTATTGCACGGAACGCAAGTTCAGCTTTTTTGGCATCTTGCAAGTCAGCATAGATGCCCAGCTTCTCCAGCATGGGCTGGTTCTCAGCAGCAAACTTCTCCAGCATGCGAGGATTTAAGCGACCAGTTACAGGGTCAATTGCCTTTGCCGCCGCCAATCGATACACACGGTCCTGTGCGTCTTGAATCGAGACCACGTTAATGTCCGCCAAATCAGCCTGAGGCTTCAAGGCCAAGGCCTGTTTGCTACGTTTGCCAAACTTACTGACTGCCTCGTCGTACTGAGTACGCATGAATTTCACTGAGTCCTCAATGTCGTTCATACGCATTGCTGTCACGTCAGCGTTGGAACCAAAGGCCCTTGACACCAATATCTCTGCGGGCATGCGCTCTGCCCCTGCAACTGTCTTTGCTCCGGGGCCCGTGATGCTTGCCTCACCGGCAAATGTGCGGGTAAACGTGTCGTTCAAGGCCTTGGAAAAGCCCCTTGCCTGATCAAACGCAGGAGCTTTTAGGGTCTCCAAATCTTTCAAAATGCCCTCGGCCAGTAGGCCATAGAACCTTGCGTCGCCCATGTCGCCTTTACCAGCGGCATCACGCGCAAGAGCCAGCAAGTTGCTTCGGTAGTTGACCATCTCGCCAACATCCATCTCATTGAGTTTTGGAACAAAGCGTTCAGGTACTTGTCCTGTCTCCAAGAACTCATCAGTATTGCGACCAAGCTTGTACTTCATGACCGAGGCATCATCAATGCCAAAGGTACGGATAATGTCCTTAACCAACTTCGGCGTGGTGTTCTTGTAAACGACGTCAGCAATGCTTAGGGTTGCGTCCAAGAACGCACGACTTGTGTTAGTAGGCGCGATTTCTGTGCCCCTGACCACTGTCTCCCTGGCCAGGGTCATCATGGGCCATCTGCCTGTTCTATTGTATATCTCCTGGGCCTTTGGGCCCTGCATTGGCACCTGTTGTGGAGGAGCTTGAACTCTTTTTACAGGGGCAATCTGGCGCAGGGCCTCAGCCCACAACTCTGACTCCATGTCCCGCGCTTGGCGCAATGCAAGTTCTGTTTCTGTCTTTACGATGTCGCCAATTTCTCTACGAGCAGCAGGCGTGTCCTTGGAAATTTTGGCAATCTTGCTGGCCGCTGTTGCATCTGCCGCTGCGAGACGGCCATTGAGCATATCGATGTGTGCTTTTTGTTCGATCTCTGCTGCTTTGCGCAAAGCATCTGGAGTGCCTATTTCTCTCAGCTTCTGAATCAACAATTTGTATGCAAGCAAAGAGTCTTCGCCCTGCTTGACTGTTTGGCCAGAGAATTCTGCATTGGTACGAGCAAGCGATGTTTCCAGGGCAGACAAAGTCATGCTGCCTGTTTTCTGCGCGGCAGTTGGCGTAGCTCCCCCTGTAGTAGGTTGCTCCAAGCGGCGAATAAGCAGAGGAATATTCTCTCCTGTGCCATTCAAAATCTCATACAAGCGAGCAGCGGCCTTTCCCTCTTTGGCCGATGGACTTGTGGAGTTTCTAAGATTCTTCGCCCAGTCCACAACGTCGCCAACTGAGTTAACCACCAAGCGCCCAGGAGCAAAGATGCCCCCTATTACTTCTGCGCCAAAACGCACACCCTTTTGGCCCGGGAAAAGTTCTTCTGCAAAAAAGGCACCTGTCCCTGCTCCCACTCCTGCAATTACCTCGGCAGTGCCAAAGCTATAGGGGGACTTACGGGCAGACTCGCCTATAGAAGAGATGAACCGTGAGACGCGGTTCCCGGTGAATTTAGGCATGAAGTAGGCGGACGGGGAGAACGCAATGGACGTACCAAACGTGCGGCCACCTTCACGCACAGAGAGCAAGTCTTCCCGCAGAGGAGGCTCTTCATACTCCTCAGGGAACATCTGTTGCAAAGCGTAGTTCACGCCCATGCCGCCCAAAACACCAGTAACAAGCCCTATGGGAGGGCCCAAAGGCGCAAATGGTCCCAAAGCGGGCGCGGCCAGAGTACCTGCCCGCAGGCCAAGCATACCGCCAGCGGAGATGGGAGCGCCTTCTCGCAGTCCCATCTTGGCACCCTGGCCAACAGCTTCGACCTTTTCACCAAGTGTTGGAAACTCCGACTGAGAAATCTGTTGCAACGCTTTTAACTGATCTGCTGCGTTGGCAGCGGGAACAGGACGACGGCCCTGCATTAGCGAAGAAGGCGGCTGGCCTCCTGCTGTGTCGGGCAAAGTCAGAGCATCAAGTTGCTTTTGAATTTCTTCAGGAGTTGCCATGGCTTATTTCTTCCACTTTGATTCTCTACCATTCCACAAGAAGTTTGTGCCACTGGGCAGTGCTTGTACTTCTTCAATGGTGTACACGCGAGGAGGAACCCCAGCTACCTTAAGAAAGTTTTTGAGTTCTTTTATTTCATCTAACGCAGCTTGTTGAGAGGTTACAGGGTATTCTGGATTATTTGCATCTCTTTGGGCAGCTTTTAGGCGCTGATTAAGAAAGTCCTCAATACCAATCAAACGATTGCCCAGAGAGCTTGGGTTGTCAAAAAACGCTGGAGCAATGTCTATTTCCTTTTCAATCGCCTGCATCTCTGAAACAGGATAGCGTGGATTTGCTGCCAACGCCTTGATCAAGGAACGTCTTGCTGAATCGAAGAAAGTACGTGCCTCATCGGCCTGGGCGTCCACTTGACCAAAGACGCGCAAGACAGGCAGTGTCTTGAGGTACTGGATAGGGCCTGCAACCAAAGGGCGTTGATTCCACAAAGTCTTTTGCTCTTTAGGGGTCTTGAGCGCCACGTAAGCATCTTTCGCCTCAGCGGGTACATTGGCAGGCACTGTTCCGGGAGCCCCGCTGATGTCTCCAGCGGCACCGGGAGGAGCAGCAGGCGGTTTTGCTCCTCCGGGCTTTCCATCACTGGATACAGGAGCCGTAGACACGGCTGGAAGCGCTGTTCCACGCAACTGAAGCGCAGAGCGAACAAAGGACGGAAGCTCTGGGCGCGACTCTATAGTCACGTAGCTCTTAGTGCCCAACTTAGGGTCTGTTCTTTCTTCTACTCGGGTTTGAGGTTGCGTGTAGTTTGTTACCGCTGCCAAGAAAACACGTTCCTGCTCTGGGTCTAGTTTTCCAGCGGCATAGTCTGGTGCCATTTTGGTGAAGATGTTCAATGTTTCCCCTGTAACACCGCTACCAAATGGTCCTTTTGGTGGTTTGCCGAGGTTCTTTTCTTTCTCTGCGGCAATGCGTGCTTCAGACTTTATGATGTCTCCAAACAGCGCTCTCTTTTGTTTTGTGAGCTCGTTGTTTGCGGCTTGGAGTTGATCGATGTCCTTCTCAGAAGCCTGCAACGCGGCCATCTTGATTGCGCGCTCGCCTCTATCAATCTCCGCCACACGTGCCATCATGTCCTGGGGCAGGGTTCTGACTGCGCCGGCCATGCGAGAAACAAAACTACCCTGCAATGGGCGGCCCTTGTCATCCACGTTTGCGCCAAAGTTAAAGGCCCGTTGGCCGAGAGAAAACAACATCTGTGCTTCGCTCGCGCCCTTGGTGTCACCAAGAATCGTGCGATATGCAGGCTCACGCCCACGAGCCAATGCTCCCAGGTCCGGGATCGTTGCTGGCTGCCGTGCAATCAACTCCTGCATGCCTTGTTGAGCCGCAGAAACCATGTTAGTTGGGTATTTAAGTAAAGGTGCTTCTTTTTCGCCAGGGACTGTTTCATCATCAGGGGTCACTCCGTCCTCAGTAGACCCCGCCTGAAAATTTTGAACATAGCCGCCTCTTGCCATAGCCATAGGAGGTGCGCCAGCAATACCACCTGTCTCAGGTGGAGGAGGACCGGCCATGCCTTGTGGGCCACCAGCACCGCCCATGAGTGCCGCCATCATCTCAGGAGGCATACCGCCAGGGGCAGCTTCAGGAGGCATACCGCCAGGGGCAGCTTCAGGAGGAGCGCCTGGGGGCATCATTGGTGGCATTCCAGGAGGAGCCATTTCAGGAGGAGGGGCCATTGGAGGCTGAGGACCCTGCATCAACTCGGCTGAAGCAGGAGCAGCACCAATGCCTTGCTGTTGGGCAAGAACAGGCTGCAAAAGAGCGAGCACTTCTTGGGGCGTGTCCTTAGCAGCACGGTATCCGACCATGTCCGCCAACTCATCAATACGCGCTTCGACTGAGCGCATGTCCCCGCGTAAGTTGTTCATCAAAATCTCAGGAGACTTGGGCGAGCGACCCATGACCTCAGAGGCAACACGGTCCTCTTCGTTCATGCCTTCCATATCGTCGTCTTCCATCTCCATTATGTCCTTGAAACCGGCCATGATGCCCATGTTTTCGACGTCTTGTTCCATCATTTTGTTTTTCATATTGCCCTCTTAAAAGAGTCCAGCTTTCTTTGCCCCAGCGGCAGTTGATAACGCACCCAGTCCTACCCCCAACGCTTGTTGGAACGGGCTGGCAGAAGGCATACTGACCGCCGCCGTTGACATCTGAGTCGATGGCGCGCCCTTGTAAATGTCTGACAAAAAGGCCGCTTGTTGATAAGGCGAGTACACCTTTTGCAACTCGGTGGCACGCTTTGCGTCTTCTTGCTGTTGGTTGATTGCCTGCTGCGACTGACCAACGTTGTACAAAAAGTTGATGTCGCCTTGTCGCATAGCCTGTGCTGTCTGGCCCAAAGCGCCTTGTTGGATACCCAGTTGACCCTGTTGTGCGCCCAGTTGTCCAAGGCCTGACGACATCTGTGCGCCTTGACCAAATTCCTGACCAGCGAGTGAGCCAATGCCTGCGGCCGCTTGGCCCAGACCTTGTCCCAAAGCCAATTGTCTTTGTTTGCCTGCTTCAAACGTTCCCATGCCTGCCTGTTGGGCCTGAGCATAGTTCTGTGCGTAATCTTGCATGATGCGTTGCGACATAACGTCTTGCAAGCCTCGCTCCATCTCAGCGCGCTGTACGCCTTCTCGTGTGCCGCCAAAAGCACCTGATTTCACAGCTTGAGCGGCGGCACCCTGACGTGCAATGTCGCCTTGACGACGCATTTCTGCCAAGCCTTGCTGAGTGACCAAGGCCTGATAGGGATTCATGAACTGTGCCGCCATGGTCGGGTCGTACTGACCGCCCGCTTGGGAAGTTGCTCCGATACCAGCAGTCAGCACATTCTGGGCCTCACCATACTGGTCCCGGGTGTCTGCTCCACGCAAGACATTAGCTGCCTCGCCTGTAGTTCCATAAGCCTGTGTAACTGCTTGGTTGGCAGTGGTCAGGTATGGATCAAATGCTCCGATACCTTGGCTAATGGCCGCGTTCATTGCTGTCTGTTGAGCAGGAGCAAAGCCGGCTACGTTGTAGCCAGGAAGCTGTTCAGCCAAAGGCGTGCGGCCCTCGTTGAAGGCCAGTGTTTTTGCTTGTTTTAGTAGGTCAAGCTTATAGGCTTCAATTTCCGGGGCTTCCCGGACAATTTGTTGTGTTGTTTCGGTAGCCATAATTAGCCTTTCACCATTCCGCCTTTTTCAAGCGATTTCATAAGTTTGTACATCCGTGCAGCACCTTTACGGCGACTTCCGTTTCCAGCATTGCGCACGGCCCTGGCGGTAAATACAAACTCACCGTCTGACAACATAGCAGGAATATCATCCGAAGTTCCTGTTCCTGGTCCGTTAATAGGGCCTGACTTACGGGGGAACTCTCTGATTGATCCACCCTTAGCGGCCATTACCGGTTCTGCGGTGCCAATGAACGGGGAATAGTACTGCTGCCGTCTTACGCGACGACCATAGTCAGGAGAGTACTGCGCTTGCATAATGCCGGTTGGCGTGACAACACCTCTGGTTGCAGCACCTAGCTCACCCGCATACCTTGTTTCGCGGTAAGGGTCGTAGTCACCTTGGGACCGATAGTTATACAAGCCACCAGAGAATGCTTGTGGGTTGTCCCGCATGTAGTCCGTTCCTGTGTAATAAGGATCATATATAGGCGTGTCATCTACGGGAGGCTCCTTAAAGCCTCCAGCTACATACGTTGCAGCCAATGCGGCTCCTGCCATAGGGCCATATTTGGCAAAAAAGCCTGGGGCACTGGCCTGATACGCGGCGTCATATGCCGCTTGTGCTCCCGCCGCAGTCGCGTCCTTTCCCATCCTTGCTTTATATGCTGTCATTGCTTTGTCGCCTTCAAGGACCGCTTTTTCGTTTCCTTCTTGTATGGCAGGACGATCGGTAGCAAAGTTTTCTTTGTAAAAATCTTTTGCGCCCTCATAGGCTTGTTCTCCTCTTGCGCGAAGGGAGTACGAGCTTCTGTCTTCTACGGGAGCAGGTCCTCTATTCTCGGGTGCACCGGTGGACATTGTGCTCATGTCTTCCACTGGGGGAAACCCAAGAGAGGCGTCTCGCATACTAAGGGCATCAGGGCTTTGCCCTCCACCCGTGTAATATGTATTGGCGGTTTGTTGACCTAGATTTCCAGTGGTGTCAAGAGGGGCGTTTCGCATACTAATGGCATCTGGGCTTTGCCCTCTACCCGTGTAGTATGTGCTGGCGGTCTGTTGACCTAAGCCTTCAGCAGAGAGTGGCGCGCCTGCTGTGTTTCCAGAAGGCGCGACCGGAGAAGTTTGTGCCACATTAGGGGTCATCGGCTGTGATGGATTTACTGCATCAGCACGGACATACTGATTGTTTCCAGCCGCATCTTTGTAGACAAGATAATCTTTCCCGTCCATGCCAACAGAAAACTGCTGTCCAGTCAAAGCATCCTGACGCATCACCGGAGTTAGGTTTTCAGAAGCAGTACCTACACCGCTTATGCCCTCGATCGGGGCAAGAGACAAGTTTGACCCATCTACTGCTGCATCGGTAGGAGCCTCGGTCCGTGGTGCGCCAGCCTGGCCACCAGGTATGTATCCCTGCTGTTGACCGTAGGTAACACCTGCTCCAGTCAATCCACCAATTGCACCTGCTTTTAACGCTTCCGCTGGCGACATGCCCGCTGCCAAACCAAAACCCGTACCTAATGCTGCACCTGTAAAACCTTGGTTTAAGACGCTGCCCGCCGCACCGGGCATGTAGCCGCCAATGGTCGGAGCAATTGTTCCGCCGATGTAGCCCATAGCCGCACCTTTGAGCACGTCTTTTAGGTTTCCACCACCCAAGGCGGCCACGCCGCCTCCAACAATGGCGGCAGTGGCAGCAGTGCTAAGAGTACCAATACCAAGGCCTGCGGAAACTGGGCCAAGGGCCATGGTCAGGCCAATGGTCAAAGCAATCTTGCCAATCGGGCTTGCAGCTACCTTTTTTACCGCCTTTACCACTGTTCTAGCAGGCGCGGTAACTGCCTTCCATCTGTCGCTGAGATAACTGTATTCCCGCAACCCTGTGTAAGGATTGATCGACCCAAGGCCGCCTGCGCTACGCAGCATTTCAGCTTCTCGTGGATTGATGTGGGCAAGAATGGTATCGCCGTTGCGGCCCTTAGACTGGAGCAGCTTGGCAGCGTCTGCCAAACCACCGCTCTTCATTGCCATGGGTTCTTGTGGTCCGGGGCCCATGGCCTCTGGAGAGACGTTCTGTGCTTGTTGAATACGTTGCTCGTTCAATGCCGCCAACATGGTGGTAATGAACCCTTGATCAAACTCAGGCGGGAAGTCATCTTCATCAATAGCACCCGCTTCAATACCGGCACGGATCACTTCCTTGTACTGGTCGGGGTACTGCATCATGTATTCAAGCAGCGTAATAAACGCCTCTATCTCGCTGGGCTTGAGATTGAGTTCCGATAGGCTAGAGCCAATGGCAGACTTGTATTCGCCAAAGGCCTGCGGATTGGTATCCTGCATGGCAGAAGATGCCGCGTCGTACGCGTCTAAGCTTGAGACGTAGCCCTGTGGGGGCTGTTGTTGCTGCTGTTGCATGGGCATGGGAGCCGCCATGATGCCTTCATTCGCCATGATTATCCTTTCCAGTTGATGCCAAGGGCCGCGTGGGCCGCGCGTCGGGAAAGGACGCGAATATGGCTGTAATTATGTCGCATTTCCCTAGTTCCTGTCTACCAGAAGTGCACTCGCTACTACGTAAACATTGCTTTGCGAAGACGTAACTACCAAGGTATCAAGCTGCTCAAGCACCAAAGGGCCTGCATTCCAGCCAGCCAAGAGGTCTACATACTTGCCGGGAGCTACCGCTTCCAAAGGCACTAGGGGGTGCGTTCCAGACCCACTAGGGGAAAAAGTAACGGTTATGTTGGTGCTTGCTGCATCTGAGTTTGCTATCCAAAGAGACTTAACAATAGCCGTTGTGGCCGCAGGAACTGTAAGTACAGTGTTTGCAGTGGCCGCAACCAAAGTCTTTTGAAAGCGTTTATATGCGTTTGCCATTATTTTCCAAAAAACCAAGTCTGTGCCTGGTCCTTGTCCTCGGTTACAACAGGCGTGTAAGTACTGTTGAGTTGTAAAATAATCTGCTCAAGCGAGCGCACCAGTTGGTTGAACTGCGACGCATCGTAGGCAGGCAATGCGTTGGGCAGTCGGACGTTGGTGATTTTGCTCATCGCAATCCGTCCGGCTGAATGTCAACGCGCAATGTTCCATAGCGCCAATTGGTGTCTATATCACTGCTCTCAATGCGCAAGCTGATCTGTCTTCCGCGCGCGCGAGTGTCCACCTTCTCTGTGTTTGGAGCAATGATGTATGGGTCCAAAGAGCTTGGGCTTGCGCTGGCCTGCGGATAGGGACGCAACAGCAAATGCACTGTCAAGTTACCCTCTTGGTTCTTGAAGTCAGGGATGAACCGCTTCATAAACAGCATCTGCTCGCCGTCGCCAATGTCAAAGTAACCAGACTTGACCAAAGCCGTGATGGCCGTTCCATTGCCGTTCTTACCATCCTCTTGGTTGTATATCAAGGAACGACCGGCTGTCAGGCCGTTGATCGTACTGATACTGGTTTCAGTGCTGGTAGGAGAGTACTCAGCAGCAGTCGGTTTAGAGTAGGTGCCTAAATCCGTCCATGCTGTACGCGCCATAGTGCCAATAGACCAAACATTCTCTAAGTAGTTGTACGTCACAAATCGATCAATGTAGTCCGATGTGTATGAGCAATACCACCAGGTGACCTCGTTAAACTGAGTATTGACGCCGATATTTACCTTGGTGTTTTGTACAACGTTAATGTCTTGGAACACGTAGTCCTGCACTGTACATGCAAGCTTTTTCACTGTTCCGTCGAACATGAAGAAGGCGTCCTTGCCCATCCAAAACGACACGCCATTGACGTCAGCAGAGGCATGCGGGCCTATCAGTCCACAGTTAGCGCCCAGTTGCTGGAAGCCAAAAGTGTAGGGCGGACCGATGAATTGCATGCCATGCAAAGCAGTGTCTGTCCATATGAGAATCTGTCCTCTGGATCGATCGGCAGAGACGATGCGGTTGCCGTCCGTGAGCCGTTGTCCGCCGGCCGTGTTGGTTGCACTCTCAACAAAACTGGTAATGTCCTCCTGATTGGAGAAGCGAACAAACATGGGGTCCTGTGTCGCTGGAGTACCAATCGTGGACTCCGTGCCAAAGCACACCAAGTGTCTGTCCGGTGTGGACACAAGCGCATAGGTGCTCTTTGTGGGAGCGCCAGATATAACTGTTGCACGTACGCCAATACCGGCACTTGTGTCAAACAAATAGATGGACCCGTTCACGAGTTGGCATACGACGTCTTCGCCAAAATTATCAAACTGCCAGACCCGCGAATCAAGGGAGATGGAAGTAGAGGGTGGTCTTGGTGTTCCCCAAGTGCTCGCGCCCCACGTGCCAACGCCCCAGCCGTAGTCCGCTGTACTGACAGCGCTTCCTATGTTGATTTGATAGGCAGCATCTGCGGTGCCTGCGGCGTTGACCGTTGATGTGGCAGCAGCAGGAGAAAGGATGGTGTATTCATTGGCATTTGTGATGAACTGAATCTCAAATTCACCAGTCAGACTTGCGTTAGAAATACCACCAGGGTTTCCTGTTACGTTTGAGAACGTAACAAAGTCTCCTGTAATACAACCATGCGCCGTGTCATTTACTGTGACAGTGGTAGAGGCATTAATCGTGTCAAAGGTGACCCCAACTGCTGTTCTACGAATAGGTGTGACATCCCCCCACAAAGCACCGTACAAGGCATACAGCTTTCTGTTGGTGCCCACGATCATGTAGGGCGCACCGTCCAAAGCATTCCAGGCGTATATCTCGCTGATCATGCCAACTAAGTAGGCAGCGATCTCGTTAAATTGTGTCCAACCGCCTATTTTTTCAGGAAGGCCATAGCGAAAGCGCACGTAGTCCGTGTCAATCCAGCCGCCTTCAGCGCCGTACTCAGTGTTTTGTTTATCTACACCAGGTTTAAGAACAATTCGTGCGAGTGCCATGGCTTATCTAAATCCTGCGGTTTTCTTTGCAATCTTCTTTGGTTGAGCCACAAACTGCTTACCAGCCGCCTTACCTTTGCGCTTGGCCTTGGTCGTGGCCGCATATTCAGCAGGGGACAAGGACTTGATAGCTGCCTCAGGAAGATACCTCTCACCTGTTTTTGACGAAGGCTTCCCCGACTTAGTGCGCCACTTCTGGTCGCCCCAGTTTTTAAGGGAGGTCTGTGAAGGTTTCAATCTCGGTAGCCTCCGCCTGCCTTTTTATAACGTTGTGCCACCATTTGTGCTTTTCTGGCGCTCCATTGTCCAGCGCCAGTGCCTGCTGTTGCCTCTGCCTTTACAGCGTTAAAAATACGTTTGCGCAGCTCAGGCTTGGTGTAGTTTCCTGCGGCGTTGACCGTGGACTTTGCTTCGCCGCCTGCCTTGAATGAAGCGGTTTTAGCCGCATTGGCAAAGTCAGATTTCTTTGGCGCACCCTTGGCACCAACACTGCGCATCTTTTCTCCTGATCCAGAGGCAATGCGTTTTTTCTTGGCCGCAATGTTGGCATACAAACCGCCCCCTGCACTTTTCTTTACTGGAGTTTTCATGTCAGCCCACATTTCTTTCAAAGTGAGGGCAGTCCACCAAGGACTTGAAGTTTCCGCCCCAACGGTTTTTAGGGTGCAGCGTTTCCCAGTAAGCGCCCAGCGGTGCAAGGATGCCT
>Ga0209768_10000777_pt1 | contig 21060 bp, 21 predicted proteins | sample LauGreSBDMM110SD_3_FD_187564 | JGI IMG/M metagenome (GOLD analysis project Ga0209768, IMG submission 187564) | Freshwater lake microbial communities from Lake Michigan, USA - Sp13.BD.MM110.SD (SPAdes) (version 2) | ecosystem: Environmental > Aquatic > Freshwater > Lake | place: Lake Michigan... | reverse complement strand
CGTTGACAATGACGCCACGAAGGTTCGTGCCGTCACGCATTGCTTCATAGCCTTCGTTGATGTCTTCGAGCTTGTAGGTCTTGGTGATGAGTTCATCAAGCTTGAGCTGTCCAGCACGGTACATATCAAGCAACGCAGGAATGTCGGCACGCGGGTTCAATGAACCAAAGATGGTTCCCTTGATTTCTTTGTTCCACATCGCCAAGTTGAACAAGTTGATGTTGGCAGTTTCGCTTGTCATTGGCGAAATGGCCGTGACCACAACCGTGCTTCCCTTGCCTGCCAAGTTCATTGCTTCGCCCATCATTTCGCCGTGCAAAACGCCAGGAGTCATGATGACGCGATCGGCCATCTGGCCGTACGTCATTTCCATGACCGACATCATTGCGTCAGCCATCGATGGGAACGTGTGCGTCGCACCGAATTCCATGGCCTTCTCACGCTTGAACTCAATGGGGTCAATGGCGATGATGCGCTTGGCACCAGCCATGCGAGCACCTTGCACTGCGTTCATACCAATGCCACCGATACCGACGACAACAACGGTGTCACCAGGCTGTGTGCCAGCGCGATTTGCTGCCGAACCCCAACCAGTTGCCACGCCACATGAAACGAGTGCAACACACTCGAGCGGAATATCTTTCTCGACCTTGATGATTGACTGCTCGCTCACACATGCGTACTCAGAGAATGTTCCGACCTTGGCCATCAAGGTCACGGGCTGACCATTCACGAAGTGACGGTGCGTGTCATCGGTGATCATGCCACCAACAAATGTTTTTGCTCCGTTGTCGCACAAGTTCTGACGACCGGTGCTGCAGTAACGGCAACGACCACACGACGGAACGAACGATGCCGATACGTGATCGCCAACTACGACACTCGTGACACCAGGTCCGACTTCAACAACAACGCCAGCACCTTCGTGACCACCAATGATGGGGAAGAAACTTTCGATACCCATGAGGGGCCAAAACTCTTCGGGAGGAACCATGTCGCCAGTGACCAAGTGCTCATCGCTGTGGCACAAACCTGCGGCGCGCCAGTGAACGATGACTTCACCAGTCTTGGGTGGGTGGATTTCGATTTCTTCGATTTTCCACTGCTGATTCAAGCCCCACAACACGGCGGCTTTTGATTTACGGATTCCAGACATGGCGGTCTCCCCCTTGTGGCACGACCTTCGTACCTACGAGGAGAACGCTACTCGCCGAGAACCTCACGGCTCTAGGCGAGTCACGCCAGATTTCACTCGTAAACGAGAACTCCACGGATGTTTTCGCCAGCACGCATGGCCTCGTAACCATCATTGACGCCCTCCAGCGAATACGTGCGGGTCACCAAACCGTCGAGGTCAAGCTGCCCCTCGCGATAGAGACCAGCCAACTTGGGGATGTCGGCACGGGGGTTGCCCGAACCAAACAATGATCCGACGACCTGCTTTTCCATCAAAGTGACATCGAGCAGATTCATGGTGACGCCCATTTCCATGGCGGGGTGGATATTCGTGACGACGACCCGACCACGCTTTGATGCCAAGGCCATGGCTTCGGCCATCAATGCGCCCGATCCCACACCCATCGTCAAGATGACTTTGTTAGCCATCGTGCCCCAGGTGACTTCTTGAAGGAGTGCCAAGGCATCGGTCATTGAAGCCGCGGTGTGGGTTGCCCCGAATTCCATCGCCTTTTCGCGCTTGAACTCAATCGGGTCAATGGCAATGATGCGCTTAGCGCCGGCCAAACGAGCACCCTGAATCGCATTGGCACCAATACCGCCGACGCCGACAACGGCGACGGTGTCGCCGGGCTTCACTTCAGCCGCATAAACCGCTGAGCCCCAACCCGTGACAACGCCGCAGCCCAAAAGGCACACCTTGTCGAAAGGTAGATCGTCGTCAACCTTGATACAACTGGCTTCATTCACCACGGTGTGATGAGCAAAGGTTCCGAGTAGGCACATCAAACCCAGTTCTTGCCCACGAGCGTGGTGACGTGAACCACCGTCAGTGATCTGGCGACCGCCACCCATGAGCGCACCGAGATCACACAAGTTCTGATGACCAGTTGAACAGCTCGGACAACGTCCGCACGAGGGGATGAAACCGAAAACCACGTGGTCGCCTGGGGCGAGCCAACTGACGCCTTCGCCAACCTTGCGCACGATGCCAGCGCCTTCGTGGCCACCGATGATGGGAAGAGCAAAGGGCAGGTCGCCCGTCATGAGGTGCTCATCGCTATGACACATACCCGACGCCTTCATCTCAACTAAAACTTCGCCAGCTTTTGGCTCGTCGAGCTCGATTTCTTCGACGCTCCACGGCGTGTTGGTTTCCCACAAAATTGCGGCCTTGGACTTCATGTGCACCCCCGTGACTCAGTGGTCATCGTGTTGATGACCCGAATTGATATTCATATTAGATCAGGCGAACGGTAGTCGCTCCCGAGCCAGCGCGTTGTACGCTTCTAGGCATGGAAAGCCCGATTGCTACCGCAGATACTTCTGTCGTTGAAGAGTCCCCCGTCGCCCATGTAGTTGGGGACGCTCCCGCCATTGAAGCCGAACTGCTCATCGAGGAAATCTCCATCGATGGCATGTGCGGCGTCTACTGAGCCTCGCGTTTACGGCAAACGAGACCGCCATGTCTGTCGTTCTCGAGTCAGTTCTCGAAATCCATCCACAAGTAGCGGTTCGTCCAGAAACTTTCGGTGCGCTGGCGTATCACTACGGCAATCGCCGCCTCATCTTTTTGAAGCACCCCGATGTCGTCACCGTTGTTCAAGCCTTGAACGATCACCCCGACGTGCAGTCCACTTTGAATGCCTGCGGAGTCACTCAAGATCGTTGGCCGTCATTTATTGCAGCATTGTCATCGCTCGAAACTTCGGAGGTTGTGCGTGAGCGCCAAATCGCTAGTTGAAGAAATGAAGCGTGGACTTGACGCGCCTATTTGTCTGACCTGGGAACTGACGTATGCCTGCAATTTGCAGTGCGTACATTGCCTGTCATCAAGCGGACAAAGAGACGAACGCGAACTCTCAACCGCTGAAGCAAAAAAGATTCTTGACGACCTGCGTGACTTGCAAGTTTTTTACATCAACATTGGCGGCGGCGAACCAATGGTACGTCGCGACTTTTTTGAACTACTTGAATATTCGGTTGCCAATGGAATCGGAGTGAAGTTCAGCACAAATGGTGCATTCATTGATGATGAAAAAGCACAACGCTTAGCAGCGATGGACTACCTCGACATTCAGATCAGTCTTGACGGTGTTGACGCTGCAACCAATGACGCAGTTCGCGGTGAAGGTTCGTACGACATGGCAATTCGCGCCATGGAAAACTTGAAGGCTGCCAACTTCGGCCAATTCAAAATCTCAGTTGTCGTCACTCGTCATAATGTTTCGCAACTTGATCAGTTCAAAGCCCTCGCCGATCACTACGGCGCGCAGTTACGTATCACTCGTTTGCGCCCAGCCGGACGTGGCGCAGATACATGGCACGAACTTCATCCGACCAATGCGCAGCAGCGCGAGATTTACAACTGGCTGTTGAAGCACGGCGAAAATGTCTTAACCGGCGACTCGTTCTTCCACCTCAATGCGCTTGGCGAATCATTGCCTGGCCTCAATATGTGCGGTGCTGGGCGCGTAGTTTGCCTCATCGACCCCATTGGCGATGTGTACGCCTGCCCATTTGTGATTCACGATGAATTTAAAGCCGGCAATGTGCGCGATGAAGGCGGGTTCTCACGAGTCTGGAAGCAAAGCGATCTTTTCCTGTCACTTCGTGAACCGCAATCGGCTGGCGCGTGTGCGTCTTGCGGTGCCTTTGACGCATGTCAAGGTGGCTGCATGGCTGCCAAATTCTTTACGGGCTTGCCACTCGACGGGCCCGATCCCGAATGTGTGGGCGGCGATGCCGACGAAGCGCTTTCAGTTATTTCACGAGGTTCTGAACCCAAGCCAAGCATGGATCATTCAAAGCCCGTCACTCTGACGCGCAAGAAGCTTCCTGTTTCGGCGGCTCATTAGAACTCCCTGAAAATACCTCGGCGAATAGTTTCCGATTTCATCCAAAATCGGCGAGACTGTCAGCGATGTCATTAGTTCAGCCGCTGTCGCTCGGTTCGCGAACCACTCTTAATCGAGTGATGTTCGGACCTCATGTCACGAACTTAGGCAACGACGAACGTTCATTCTCGCCCGATCACGTCGCGTACTACGAACGTCGTGCCAAAGGCGGTTGTGGGACCATCGTTGTCGAAGGCGCAAGTGTTCACGACAGTGATTGGCCCTATGAACGCGCTCCACTCGCAAGTCGTTGTGCCGATGGATGGGCCAATATAGCTGAGGCGTGCCATCGCCATGGTGCGCTTGTTATTGCCTCGCTTGATCACGCCGGAGGACAAGGTTCGTCGGCCTATTCGCAACAACCCCTGTGGGCACCATCGCGCGTGCCTGAAGTCAACTCTCGTGAAGTTCCGAAATGGATGGAACACGAAGACATCGTTGCAGTCATCGAAGGTTTTAGTGCAGCCACTCGTATCGCCATTGGCGCTGGTTGCGACGGAGTCGAAATCAATGCCGGTCAACACAGTTTGGTTCGGCAGTTCTTATCTGGACTCACTAACCAACGCGGTGATGAATACGCCGATCGCTTGCTTTTCGCGCGACAAGTAGTTCATGCAGTCAAGAGTGCGGCACTGTCGGTACGTGCTGATGCAATTATTGGCCTGCGATTGTCGTGCGATGAACTTGCACCGTGGGCCGGAATTACTCCCGAGATGGCACCTGATATCGCTCGCGAATTATGCGGACTCGGAATTGATTATGTCGTTGTGGTTCGTGGGTCAATTTTCTCCGTAGAAAAGACTCGTCCAGATTTTCATGAACCAACCGGTTTCAATATTGATGTGTGTCGTTCTATCCGCTCGGCACTGCCTGCACACGTTGCAGTGTTCTTGCAAGGTTCAATTGTTGAAGTAGGTCAAGCCGAATGGGCAATGAACGACGGCGTCTGCGATGCGGTCGAAATGACTCGCGCGCAAATTGCCGACCCTGAACTCGTACAGAAAATCAAAAACGATCAACACGCACAGATTCGTCCGTGCATTCGGTGCAATCAAACCTGCCAGGTACGCGATGCTCGAAACCCAATCGTGACTTGCGTCAGCGAACCAACATCGGGACACGAATTGCAAGATCCCGATTGGTATGCATCTTCAGTTTCTCCACAAACAGTCACCGTCGTCGGTGCAGGTGTCGCCGGACTTGAAACTGCACGTGTCGCAGCATTACGAGGTCACGCTGTCTCCATCGTTGAAAAATCGTCAAGCATTGGTGGCATCGCTGCAGTTGCTGGGCCAGGTCAACCGTTAATTGCTTGGCTGCAATCAGAGGTTGAACGCCTTGGCGTCAAAGTTGAACTCAATAACGAATTCAAGATTGGATCTACTGACCCATCACACGTTGTTGTTCAAGCCACAGGAGCTCAACGAGGCGTTGCCGAATACGAAGTTGGTGTTGGGGCTGAAGTTCTTGATATCGCCGACGTTCGTTATGGAAAGTCGACGCTTCCTGAAACCGGAGTCGTCATCATTCTCGATCCGATCGGCGGACCGATCGGTGTTTCACTCGCTGAAGAGCTTGGCGAACGCGCAATCTTGGTGACACCCGACAATATTGCGGGCAACGAGTTATCTCGCACCGGCGATCTTGCGCCAGCCAACGTTCGACTTGCTCAACGTGGCGCTCTCGTTCAACGACGCAGTGTTGTTCGTGCAGTAGAAAAGCGAGGCATGAATTTTGTCGTTCGTGTCCAAGATCGCTTTTCGGGCGAACTGGCCGAACTTGAATGTGCGGCTGTGGTTGATGCTGGCTTCAGATTGCCCACAGACCCAATGAATGGTGCGATTCAAATTGGCGACTGTGTTGCGCCACGCACAATTCTTGAAGCAATCCTCGAAGCCCGTCGCGCGGCCCTCAAGATCTAGTTCATTGGGCGCGAAAACACCTCTGAAACGAGGGTCTATGCGCCCAACACCGGATGATGGCGCGCTGATTCAAAATCGCTGACATCAATCACGGCTGTGATCGGCAAACCTGGTCCAACGACGGCTGCGAGAGCATTCCCACCACTCAACTTTTCGGGAAGCCCCGATGTAAAGAGCACGAGCCTTTCGCCCGGAAACACTTCTGTGACTACTGCGGCCCGACCAATGGCTCGCCACAACAAATCGCCGCGCGATAAACCTGGTCGCACATTCGTGAGACCACCGGCAATATCAAACAAGATCGTTCGACCATCGGGACGTATCGCTTTTCCAGCAATTTCAAATCCGGTGAGAACTTTTTGCCCCCACACGATCTTATGGAAATGATTGAGTGTCAAAATCTCTTCAACGACATCACGAATAGAACGAGTCTCTTCACTAGTTCGAGGCTGTCCATCGTCAGCAACGCGTTGCATCGCGCGCCCAACATAATTCTCGTCGGTATCAAAACCCACGAACGATCGCGACAAGCGTGAAGCTGCAACAGCCGTCGAACCCGATCCCATAAACGGGTCAAGAATGAGGTCACCCTTAAACGAATACAGATCAATACAACGCTCTGCAAGTGTGACTGGAAATGGTGCTGGATGATTCACCCTCGTTGCGCTTTCGGGCTGGATCTCCCACACGTCAATCGTTGCTTCAATAAATTCATCTGATGTCGATGTTGAAACCGAAGGCATTCCACGTTTAGCGCGCTTGGCCGGCACTATTGCCCGATCAAAGCGACCCTTGCTCGCCATGATCAAACGTTCTGTTGTATCGCGCAAGACCGGATTTGTTGGGGACCTAAACGAACCCCATGCGCAACTACCCGATGAACCACGCTGTTTGAGCCACACCACTTCGCCTCGCAACAAGAACCCGAGCTCATCTTGCAAGATCGTGGTGATGTCAGAAGCCAACGAACGGAACGGTCGGCGACCCAAGTTGGCCACGTTGACCACGATGCGTCCACCTGGCTCAAGAACTCGCTGGCACTCGGCGAAAACCTCGGTCAGCATTTCTAGATATTCGACATAGTCGGCCGGAATATGACCCTCACCGAGGGCCTCTTCGTACGCTTTGCCGGCGAAATAAGGAGGTGAAGTCACCACCAACCCAACCGAATTGTCGGGGATTCGCGACATATCGCGCGAATCGCCAACGAAAATCTGATTTCGCACGGGGTCGACCAGCGCCGGATCGGCCAATGTGTCATCTGCCGATATATCGGGTGTGCGAAAGCGAGCATAAAAAGCCGATGCATCATGGCCCTCGCGTTTCGAAGCACCAAAGGCTGACGTGGCGGTGCTGCGTCGAACTCGAGGCGCGCTTTCACCAAAATTTGGCTCGTCAGACATTGAAGGCAGAGTACCGACCTGACGCGCGCGCCCGCGCGATACCCACCCTCAAAAAGGGCCCTTTGGGATAGTCCCCCATTCACTCCGCTAGAGCCATAAAGTTGGTTGAAGTGATTGCCATTTTGTTGCTCATACCCGTCGCCTACATGCTCGGCACCTTCCCCAGCGCGGTCCTCATCGCGCGTAGCCGCGGCATCGACATCACCACTACCGGTTCAGGAAATCCTGGAGCTTCGAATGTAGGTCGGCTCTTGGGTCGCAAACTTGGTGTTCTTGTTTTCATTCTTGATGGACTCAAGGGAGCAATCTCTGTGGGCGTGGGCTTTTTGATCGCGGGTTACGCCGGAGCATTGGCATTGGCTTGTGCTGCGGTCGTTGGCCATGTTTTTCCTGTGACGCGTAAGTTCAAAGGTGGCAAAGGCGTCGCTACGGCCGGCGGTGGAATGATCGCCCTCTATCCCCTACTCGGCATTGCTATGACATTGCTGTGGCTCGTTACCGCCAAGGTGACCAAGAAAGCATCACTGGGCTCGTTGGCTATCGCTATCGGTCTTCCGGTGTCGCAAATCATCATCGGCCGCCCGACTGGCGAAGTACTCACTGGCGTTGGACTATGCGCTTTTGTTGTATGGCGACATATTCCAAATCTCAAACGACTAGTTGCTGGCAACGAAACCAGTCTCAAGACGAAGTAACGCTGTCGTCAATGGCAAGATATGGCCATGGCACTTCACCCACAAACCGCAGCACTGTTAGTCGTCATGGAGCAGTTCAATGCTCCTGCACTCGAAACCCAAGAGCCGACCGTCGCTCGTGCAGGTATGGAAATGATGACTGCACCATCAACTGTTGAACTACATGAAATTCGTGAAGTCAATGCCGATGGCGTTGCGGCGCGTCTATATCGCCCCAATGACCGCAAAGACCTCGGACTCTTGGTTTTCTACCACGGTGGTGGTTGGGTCCTCGGGAGTATGAATACCCACGACGATGTCTGTCGCAAACTCGCGCTTGCGATGGGACATGCAGTGTTGTCCGTCGATTACCGATTAGCTCCCGAATTCGCTTTCCCCGAACCGCTCAACGACTGCATCGTGGCCTTGCGTTGGGCGCATGCGAATGCCGCACAACTTGGCATTGACGCAACCCGCATTGCAGTCGGCGGAGATTCTGCGGGAGGAAACTTGGCTGCAGTCGTCGCCAACTTGCAGCCAGTACCACTCAAGTTTCAGATGCTCATTTACCCAGTCACTGATGCAACACGTAGCTCGCAAAGCTACAAAGACAATGGTGAGGGTTATCGCTTAACGGCTGCTGGAATGAAATGGTTCTGTGATCATTACGTCAGTGGTTCAATCGGCACACCAACCGATCCGCGAGTTTCGCCCTTGTTTGCCGATGCAACAACGCTTGCCTCAGCCCCACCCGCGATCGTGATTACAGCCGAATACGATCCGCTCCGTGATGAAGGCGAACAATACGCACATCGACTCATTGAAGCCGGCGTCGCATGTTCATTAACCCGCTACTACGGACAAGTTCATGGATTTTTTTCAATGAGTCAATATGTCGATGACGGAGCCTCGGCAATTAATCAGGCAGCCACCGCAACTCGTCTCGCTCTTGAGCGCTGACAAGGCAAAGTTGTCAATTTGCCACTAGGTTGGCACGTGTTATGACTGCGAAAAAAGTGACCAAGTCGGCTCCACCTTCATCAACGTTGGTGTTACTTGTTCGTCATGGGCAGACGCCGACAACTGGAAAACTTTTGCCAGGTCGAGCCGCCGGTTTACATCTTGCCGAAACCGGAATCAAACAGGCCGAAGCCGCCGCCGAACGTTTTGTTGGACTGAAAAAAGTTGATGCCGTTTACGCATCACCGCTTGAACGTGCTCGTGAAACTGCTGCGCCTATCGCTCGTGCTTTGGGTCTTCGCACCAAGATCGATAAGGGTCTACTTGAATGTGAGTTTGGCGACTGGACCGGTGCCGAACTCAGCAAACTTATGAAGCTTCCCGAATGGTCCACGGTTCAACGTGCGCCGTCTACATTTCGTTTTCCGAATGGTGAGAGTTTCACCGAAATGCAAACACGAATGGTTTCAGCGATTGATCGTCTCGTTGCTCAACATCGCGGCGGAGTCATTGTGTGTGTGTCGCACGCCGATCCCATCAAGGCTGCCGTTGCCCACGCGATGGGAACGCACATCGATCTCTTCCAGCGCATCGTGATCAGCACGTGTTCAGTATCTGCGATTGCTTACACCACTGGTGGGCCCATAGTTCTTAATGTCAATTCGACTGGCGGATCGCTCGGCGATCTTCGTCCTTCGTGAGGTAGGCAATGGATTTCTTTGCCGATTTCGATTTTGTTGATGTGATCACTGCAGGTGCCATTGGTGAACCTGGGCGACGCACGTTTTACATTCAGGCTCGCGCTGGTGCACGAACGGTGACTATCAGGTCCGAAAAGCAACAAGTCGCTGCGATCGGCAAATATCTTCGTCGTGCCCTGGCCCACTTGCCAGTGCCAGAAGGTCAACCACCACGATCTGTGATGCAACTTGCCGAACCAGTTCAAGAGGCTTTTGTTCTCGGCGCGATTGCCCTCGAATTCAATCGCTCAAATGATGAGTTCGTTTTGCACCTCAAAGAATTTGCACCCCTGTCACAAGATGATGACGAAGATGATCTTGAAGAAGACGACGATGACGATGATGACTCACTCGAGAACGCGTCAGGATCACGTGCACGCGTCAGTATGACGCGTGCACAAGCAATGGCTTTTTGTGACAACGCCGATCGCATCGTGTCCGCAGGGCGACCCGATTGCGAGTATTGCGAACTTCCTATCAACCCCGATGGCCATTTCTGCCCTCGAATGAACTGACCACCTCGATCTGCCTTAAATGAATATCTGCTCATGAATATCTTGGAAATACTGCAACATGGCGAGATCGAAGTCGAAGGACGAATGCCCTACAGCAGTAATGCAACGTTCCTCGTCAACCTGACACTTGGCGATCAAGTTGGCAAGGGCATTTATAAGCCACTTCGTGGCGAGCGCCCGTTATGGGATTTCCCGTCCGGTTTGTATCAGCGCGAAGTCGCGGCTTACCTCTTGTCAGAGGCAATGGATCTGCATGTCATCCCACCGACGGTCGAGCGCGAAGGCCCTTTTGGTATTGGTTCACTGCAGTGGTTCATTGATGCACGTTTTGAAGAGCACTACTTCACGCTGTACGAAGCTCGCGAAGATTTACATGACCAGTTTCGCAATATGGCAATATTCGACATAGTTGCCAACAACACTGATCGCAAGAGTGGACATTGCCTCATTGATAACGATGATCGCATCTGGGGAATTGACCAAGGCTTGTGTTTTTCTGCTGAGTTCAAATTACGTACTGTGATTTGGGAGTTTGGCGGAGAATCAATCGCGCCAGAACTGATTGCAAAGATTCAACGAGTTGTTGATCGTCCGCCTCTTGATGTTGCTGCGCTGCTTGATGCCGACGAGATTGACGCGATGATCGACCGCGCTTCTATGCTCGCTCAAGGTGGTATGTTCCCCATTGATGCATCTGGCCAACGTTACCCCTGGCCCATGGTCTAAAGATTCTGTTGAATTCTCATGAATGATGAAGACCTTGATCCTTTGATTGATCGCGCCGACCTTGATGGGTTGGTTCGACTGATTGACGCGCGTTGCGAGACACGAGATTGGGAAGGACTTTTTCGAATCCGCGAACGTGCCCGTCTCGCCACAGAAACTGGCCGTCAAGTATGGCCCGCTACAACGTTGGCCGAATACCGTTTGGCCCTGCACGCCGATACCAAGTGGGCTGCTCAAGTGTTACAAGAAGATGGTGGTCGATTCACGATTGGTCCTTTGACTGAAGTCATCGCGCAAAATCATTCGTGGGTGGACTTAAAGGAATTGTTGACTGACGGACCACGATCGGCCTTCATCGCCCACGAGCGCATCATCCGTGGTGAAGCAATTGAGCGTGCCGATGTTGGGGATGTACTTGATGTTCTCGATCTTCCCCTTGAGTTGCAAACATGGGAACCGTCATACCCGATCGCAACATATTCTGATAACGGAATTGATGCGCCGTCACCGAGCGATATCTGGCGCCACGACTGGACCGATATCGAAGCCGACGAAATCTTTGACGACATGATTGTTGACGATCCGTTTGTACGTGATGCATTGCGCTCACTCGTTGAGCCGTGGACGTCTTCATCTGGTGGACAAGCAACTTCGGTCGTGGTTGACGGGACTGTCAACGATGCAATGAGCGCTCTCGGTCATCAATCATTTCGAGTGACTCCGTTGACGACTGAGCAAGCATTGCAGTGGCTCGCTTGGAGTGGATCGTCAGGTGGGGCACACGGTCGACGTCGTGGAGCCGCTCTCGGTCGCTTCGGAGTGTGGTGGTTACTGGCCGCGATCGGCGGGTTCACCGAAGAGTGGGACGATCTACGAGATACCGGTGCATTGAGTCACGAGGTAGGCGATACAGCCCAAGCGTTGCACTGGTTCCGGGTGGACACGGGCAGTCGTCATCCATATGAGCTGAACTTGGTGGCTGAGGATCCCGACAACGACATCACCATCGCCCTCCTCGCCCACGACCGCACAACCCAAACCGAAACCCACTAACCCGCCAAATTCAGCCACTCTGTACTTTTAGTTCCAACTGTCGGAACCAAAAGTACAGAGTGGTAAAAAACAGCCACTTTGGAATTTGGCTACCGCTAGGCGGCAACGAAACTCCAAAGTGGCTGGAATGAGTCAGTTTGAAAGGTGAATTAGCGGGCTTGCAAGGCTTCGATGAGCTTGGGCAGAACCTTATGCACGTCTCCAACGATTCCGAGGTCAGCAATTCCGAAGATCGGCGCTTCCTTGTCCTTGTTGATGGCGATGATGTTCTTTGAACCCTTCATACCCACCATGTGCTGAGTTGCACCAGAAATACCAGCAGCGATGTACACGCTCGGCTTCACGACCTTGCCGGTCTGACCAACTTGGTAGCTGTAGGGAACCCATCCAGCGTCCACGATTGCACGTGATGCGCCAGGCGCACCCTTGAGCAACTTGGCCAACGTTTCGATCATGGCGTAGTTGGCACTCTCGCCAAGACCACGTCCACCCGACACAACGATGTTCGCTTCATCAAGCTTGGGACCTGTTGTCTCTTCAACATGAACTGCGGTGATCTTGGCGGTTCCGGTTGCACCGAGATCGGGCACGCTGACAGCCTGCACTGCAGCTGCTGCTCCACCTGACGCTTCGGGGTTGAACGACTTCGGGCGGAAAGCTGCCAAGTACGGCGCGCCACCAGTGAACGTTGTTGTCACCAAAGTGTTGCCACCAAAGATTGGTGTCGTAGCTGAAACTGAATCTCCAGCAGCTTCAATGTCAACGCTGTTGGTGAGCACAGTGCGACCGAGTTTGACCGACAAGCGAGCCATAACGTCACGGCCTTCGTACGATTGCGGGAACATGATGAGGTCGGGCGATTCGCCGCCGTCAATCGTTGCCTTCATCGCCGATGCAACTGAAACTCCAGCCAAGTTCTGGCCGTAGTCAACTGCGAACACTTTGCTTGCGCCGTATTCACCAAGTGCACCAGCAACTGCAGCGCCGTCACCGGCAACCCACACGCTGACTGTTCCACCAAAGGTGCGTGCCTTGGTGACCAATTCGAGTGAACCCGATGTTGGTGCGCCGTTGGCGACTTGAGCGAATACCCAAATGTTGCTAATTCCCATTGTTCTGTCCGTTCTCGTTCTATTTCGTCGTTAAGTAGTTGTAATTGTTGATCATCAAACCGCAAGCGGTTTTCAGATGACCTTCAAACCTTCGAGGAAGGTCACGATCTTGCCGAATGTTTCGCCGTCATCTTCGATGACTTCACCAGCAGCACGTGCTTCAGCTTGTGCGATGTTGCTGATCTGCTGACCGGCACCAGCCCAGCCGACTGGAGTCACGCCAAGATCGGCGGCAGTGACTTCATCAACTGGCTTTGACTTTGCAGCCATGATGCCTTTGAAGCTTGGGTAACGCGGCTCAACAACACCAGCAGTTACCGAGATGAGTGCGGGCAACGGGCAGGTCACTTCGTCATAACCTTCTTCGGTCTGACGATCGGCCTTCAATACTCCGCCTTCGATCGAAACTTTTTTCGCAAATGTCACTGATGGCAATCCGAGTACTTCGGCGATCTGCTCAGGAACAGTGCCGGTGTAGCCATCGCTTGATTCGGTTGCGGCGATAATCAAATCGGCTCCACCCAAACGCTGAATTGCTGCGGCCAAAATCTTTGCTGTCGTGAGTGCGTCCGAACCCTGCAATGCCGGATCAGAAACGAGCACTGCTTTTGCAGCACCCATCGCTAGCGCAGTACGAAGTCCGGCGGTCTCACTATTGGGTGCCATCGACACCAAGCTGACTTCACCGCTGCCTGCTGCGTCGACCAACTGCAAGGCCATTTCAACGCCATAGCTGTCGGATTCGTCAAGGATCAATTTGCCTTCGCGCTTGAGCGTGTTTGACGTGGCGTCAAGGGCTCCGGGGTTGGCGGGGTCGGGGATCTGTTTCACACAGACGATTACGTTCATAGTTCGCCATTCTTGCGGCTTGTGCGCCGTTTCACACAACCCATCGGACATCTAAATAAGTGACTCCCGACCTACCTGACGGGGCATCGTCTCAGTTCCTTGCCAAATGGGCTGGTACCGTCTCAGACGGTGCGGATTCTGCTGGTCGTCAACTCCTTTGCCTCGTCGGTCACGGCGCGCAATACGGTCATCGTGCATCGGGCTTTGTCCCGGCAACACGACGTCCAGATTGTCGAGACCAACCGCCGCGGGCACGCCACCCGATTTGCTCAAGATGCTGCCCACCGAGGCATCGATCTTGTGATTTCGTTTGGCGGAGACGGAACCCTCAATGAGGTCGCGACCGGAGTCGCTGGCTCAGATACGGCTCTTGGCGTTTTGCCGGGTGGAAGCACCAATGTCTTTGCCCGCACAATTGGACTGCCCAACGACCCCGTTGCTGCATCGTCACTTTTGGTCGCAGGCCTCGAAAATCCCGATGCGAATATCCGGCCCATCGGGCTTGGTCGCGTCAACGGTCGCTTCTTTTGTTTCCACACCGGTATCGGTTACGACGCCGCGGTCGTGCGCACAGTTGAAACTCGTGCCTCGCTCAAGCGTTGGGCGGGCCATCCACTTTTCATTTATGCGGCCCTTCACACATGGCTGAATAAATACGATCGCCACCATCCTCACTTCAGCGTTGCCGCTGATTCGGCCATTGGTGGTCCGGGTGGACTTTCGAGTTTTGAAAATCTCAATTACGACCCATCACGATTTGTTGACGATGGATATTTCACCATTGTTCTGAATACCAATCCGTATTCATTCTTAGGAAACCGCCCACTCGATTTGTCTCCTGCTGCGGGTCTTGACAAACCACTTGTTGCAGTCACGTTCCGCACGATGTCGGCAGTCGCAATTATTCGCACTCTCGCAGGTGCGCTCAAAGGCGGAGGCGTCACACCAAGCAAACACGTCGCATGCTTCAACGACGTCCATGAACTCATTGTTGAGAACGCGCAACCATTCCCCTATCAAGTTGATGGCGATTACTTGGGCGAATCAACGCGTTTACATTTCAGGCATGTACCCGAAGCAGTCAAATTATTGTTCCCAGTTCAACCCCCTGGTCAACTAGGCGAGGCCTGATCTCGTACTTGTAAGGCAACATCGGGAACATTGGTGCAGATTCCGTCGATACCCCACGAAATGAGTTCGGCCATACGGGACGGATCGTCGCACGTCCAGGTGTTGACTGCCAGCCCGTGTTGATGACAGGCCTCGATTGATTCTTGAGTCACAAAGGTGACCCAAGGATGCAACGCACTGTGACCACTCTTAACTAAACCGGGCAACACCACATCAAATTCTTCAGGACGAACACCAACAGTTAGCCATGCTGTCGCAATTGAAGGACGAAGCTGCTGACAACGATCAATCGTCTCGCGGCGGAACGAAGAAATCAGCCAACGTTTGTCGCCTTCGGGACGCCGAGATAAACATGCAATCGTCTCATCGGCAATTGATTCGCTCTCATCAAAGTCTGGTTCATCTGGATCATTTTTGATTTCGACATTGACCCACATCGGGACACAAGCGTCAAGTGCCTCATCAAGGGTGCATACATCGTTAGGTAATTCCGAATAATTCACTTGCGAAATGATTCGCCCGTCATCAAGTGTCGCATTGTGATGCACCACTAAAACATCATCGAGAGTTCGGCGAACATCAAGTTCGGCCGCGTCAGAACCCATTGAAACTGCACGTTTAAAGGCGGAAATTGTATTTTCCTTTTCGGCTGCCGAAGCACCACGATGAGCCAGTACCTGAATTCCCATACCTTGAGTTAACTCTGAATACACACCAACAAGCACATTTATTTTTCTTTATACAAAGAAAAAATCTGTCCTGTGACGAAAAACTTTGGGCTGACCCCTTGCGTGTTCACCAGTTGTTTGCCAACCTTGAACAGTCAGTTAATTCGGACAACCAAAGTTCGTGTTCAGTAATCAACCCCTCAACCCCCTAACTCGCCTGGAGCACACCGTGTCAATCCTTGCCTCTTCACTTGCCCTTGGTTCCGCCGATTATTCATGGCGCGACGAAGCTGTCTGCCGTGACACCGATCCCGATTTGTTTTTCCCAATCGGCACGACCGGCCAAGCACTTCTTCAAATTGATCGTGCTAAGCAAGTTTGTAACGAATGCACAGTTCAAGTGAGCTGTCTTGAGTTCGCACTCGAGACCAACCAAGACTCTGGTGTCTGGGGCGGAACTTCAGAAGAAGAGCGTCGCGACATCCGTCGCAAGATTGCTGCCCGAAACCGCGCCGCTCAATTAGCAGCTCGTTCGTTTGCTTCCTGAACTTTTGAACTAGCGCGGTAAGCGCAGATCAACCACGGTTCCATCGCCACGACGATGGGCTTCAATTCCGACAGCGACAAAATCCTCTGGCGCACCCGCACGAATTGAAATTGAACCGTTCAGTTCGGTCGTCACAAGTGTTCGCACGATTGACAACCCCAGCCCGGTCGCACCATTGAGATCAAATGCCGGATCGAGTCCTCGGCCATCGTTGATGACCTTGATTTCAATTTCGTCATCGTCGCCACCCAACTCAACAACAACAGTTCCACCATCGCTGCCCTCAGGGAAACCATGATCAACAGCATTTTGTAGCAGTTCGGTTAATACAACAGAAAGTGGTGTGGCGATTGTTGCTGGCAAACGGCCGCCGTCACCCTGCACGATGAATCGCACCGGTCGATCTGGCGACTGCAAACCCTCTTCAGCCAACCGCATGAGTGGTCGCACAATTTCAATGAACGCCACATCTTCACCCGTTTCGCGCGAGAGAGTTTCATGCACCAATGCGATGGTACGAATGCGTCGTACGCTTTCTTGCACCGCAGCTTTTGCTTCTGGTGACTCAAGTCGTCGAGCCTGCAAACGCAATAGTGACGAAATTGTTTGCAGATTGTTTTTCACTCGGTGGTGAATCTCGCGAATCGTTGCATCTTTTGATAACAACATTCGGTCGCGACGGCGCACTTCGGTGACGTCGCGGATTAACAACATTCCACCGGTAATCACTTCGGTTGAAATGATCGGGATACAACGAACAAGCAGTGTCACATCAGCTGTTTGATCAAATTCTTCAATCACTGGTTCAAAGCGCTCAAAAGCCTGGCGCACCGGACTATCGGCAAAACCAAGTTCACTTAACGATTGGCCAACAACATTGGCGGTAATTCCAACTCGGTGAAGCGCCGATACTGCGTTCGGTGATGCATAACGAATGATGGCATTCTCATCAAGTACAACGGCACCGTCGCCCACTCGAGGAGCAGCGCTCAGGTCGGCCGCGCGACCTGGGAACGGGAATGCACCTTCAGTGATCATCTCGGCAATGCGCTGAAAGATTGACAGATACGTACGTTCAAGTTCGCCCGGTTGACGACTGGTCTTTGACGACCACTCACGGGTCAAGACGGCAATGGCCCCATCAGCACCGCGCACCGGAATCGCCAAGACATGCACCGAATCAAACATTTCGTGCTTATGCAGTTCGCCTTCGCTGATGGTCCCAGTCGACATGGCTTGATTCAGCAGTTCTGACTCGGCCGGATTAGCCAAAGACTCAACGAGGTCTGTTCGATAGATGGTTTGCCCCGTTGCTGGCCTCACCTGTGCACCAACGACCCATTCACCCTCAAGATTGCGCAAATACAAGATCATGTCGGCGAAACACAGGTCGGCAAGCATGCCCCATTCACCGATCAGCTGCTGTAAATGAGCGCTGTCGTCTTTGGATAGTTCAGTGTGTTGGCGAAGTAGTTCGGCAAGTGTTGCCATACCTACGAGTCTGCCCGAAAATCGACCTGCGCCGAGTCATCCCCGACGATTGAAAACTAAGAAGTGCCTCATCCGCCAAAGCCGATGCGGCGATCTCCTTCGACCGATCCAATTTCGACATATGCAATTTTTGCTGCCGGCACACCGACGGTGCGTCCCTTTTTGTCCACAAGCCACAACACATCGACCGCACCCGACAAGGCTGCTTCGACCTTGGCTTTGGTGGCATCGCGCTCGTCATCAGCCTGCTCTAACGAAATCTCTCGAGCTGCTTGGGTAACGCCGATACGAATGTCCACGATATGCCTCCTGTTAAAGCGATGTTGGCGGAGGTCTCCTGCCAACTACGTAGATGAGACGCTACAGCCCCAACGGGTTCGAACTCAGACGGCAGTGGCGCAAAAAGTATTGCCTTGTGCCAGCGACTCCATGGTTGACACGTCGGCATCGCCATACAGCGCGCTCAACATACCCTTCACCATGCCGCGGTCGACAGCGCAAATCACCGGATGTTCAATGGCTACATCGCCAAAAGGACAATGATTATTGATGATTTGCAATTGGTTATTGCGCTTTTCGGTATGCGCAGCGAATCCGTGAGCAGTGAGCGCGTCAGCCACAGCCTGCATGGCCGAGCGAAGACTGCGCTGACCCGCCTCAAGATCGGTGCCAGTTAATGCCGCTGCCATAGCCCGGCCATATTCTTGGCCAACTTGTTCGGCGATGATTTCGGCCTGATCGGTCGGCAGAAGTGCCAAAGTTTTGCCCAGCAAACTGAGCACTAGATCGTCACTTCGAACCGGGAACTCGCTCATCGGCAATTCGGCAGCTGCCGAATAGCGCTTCGAGGGTCGACCGGCTCCGCCACCTGGAGGGCGTACGACTGCAACATCGACATAACTTCCGGTCGCCAACTTGTCGAGATGATGTCGTGCGACGTTGGGGTGTAGGTCGAACTCAGAGGCCACTTCAGCAGCCGTGACACCCTCGTCAACACCTCGGACGAACAAATAGATGGCTCGACGGGTCGGATCGCCAAAAGCGTTGGTGATGGCCGTTACTGACGCCGCAAATCCACCGGTCGCTGTTGACGGTGACCCGTGACCTGATGTCTGAGGAGGGCGAACAGATGGCACGTGGGTATTATACCTATCGCCGTAGTGCAAATTCTGAAGTAGGGAGCCCCCACCCGTGTCTGTGACCCGTGAACAAGTCGTTGAAGCCCTTCGTCCTGTCGAAGACCCCGAATTACATCGCTCGATTGTCGACCTCGGCATGTTGCGTGATGTGCAGATTGATGGCGGAAACATCTCGATTCTGATTGCTCTCACGATTGCTGGTTGCCCATTGCGCAACGAGATCACAAACCGCGTCAAAGGTGCCGTCGCACCGCTCGCCGGAGTCGCCAACGTCAATCTTGATTTCACCGTCATGACCGATCAAGAACGTGAAGAGTTGCGCATGAAGTTGCACGGCGATCCAGGTTCTACTGCTGGTCAAGGTCAGGCCCATGGCCACGCCGAAGGTCGCGCGATTCCATTTGCCAATCCCGACAACAAGACGCGTCCACTTTTGATTTCATCGGGCAAGGGTGGCGTCGGCAAAAGCAGCGTCACCACCAACCTCGCAGTTGCTCTAGCCGCACAAGGTCATACTGTCGGCGTACTTGACGCCGATATTTACGGCTACTCCATCCCGCGCATGCTTGGTGCGAACGCCGATCCGGTTGCAATCGACCGCATGCTTTTGCCATCAGAGGCATACGGAGTTCGTTGCATTTCAATTGGTTACTTCGTTCCTGAAGGGCAAGCAGTTGTCTGGCGCGGACCAATGTTGCACAAGGCTCTCGAACAATTCTTAACTGATGTCTTTTGGGATGAACCCGACTTCTTGCTGATCGACATGCCACCAGGCACTGGAGACATTGCATTGAGCCTCAGTCAGTACCTGCCCAAGGGCGAGGTGTACGTCGTGACGACGCCACAGCAAGCAGCACAAAAAGTTGCGCGCTTGTCAGCGGCGATGGCGACCAAAGTTGGGTTACCCGTTAAGGGAGTCATCGAGAACATGTCGTGGTTCACGGGCGATGATGGCAAGAAGTACGAATTGTTTGGTAGCGGTGGCGGTCAAGAACTTGCCGACGAACTCAACGTTCCTTTGCTTGGACAACTACCGCTGGTTCAGCAATTGCGCGAAGGCGGCGATGACGGTCATCCAATCGCGGCGATTGCTCCCGAAAGCGAAGCCGGAAAAATCTTCCACGACATGGCCCGCATGATTGCTGCCGACAACAAGCCGCGCAAGAAGTTCAGCAAGTTCCTTAAAGTCAACGGCTAAATGCCGTACGGCGTGACCTTGTAGTAAATCGCCTTTAAGTACGCACCAAATTCAAAACCAATCGGATGGTCAACCGCGTGTTCGGTGCGTTTGAATTCATCAATATCAACTTGGGCAGTTCGAGCAGCAAGATATGCCGCATCTGCCAGTTCATCAATGTTGACGCGACTTGAACAGGATGCTTGCAACAAAGTTCCACCTGGTGCGGTGAGTCGCAAGCCGAGACGAGCCAAACGTTCATACGAACTCAAGGCCCGCAAAATTGATGCCTGATTTTGCGCAAATGACGGTGGATCCAAAATCACAATGTCAAACTGCTCGCCCCGTTCAACCATGTCTTCAAGAACGGCAAAGGCATCACCACGAACATCAGTTACCTTGCATGTCGAGATTGAACCAATTTCTTTGTTGTGCCCAAGATTGCGATGAGCCGTTGCAAGAGCTGGCGCGCTCACGTCGACCATGTGAACTGATTTTGCTCCGCCCGCTGCAGCCGACAAAGTGAATCCACCAGTACTTGAAAACACGTCAAGCACTCGACAACCGCTCGCTAAGTTGCGCACGATCGCTCGGTTGTCGCGTTGATCTAAGAAGTGTCCAGTTTTGTGGCCAAAGACGACGTCTGCTTCAAGAGTGAGACCGTTCTCCAAAAACATGATCGGACCTAATGGTGGTTCACCGTACAAGGTGTCGCCATCAACCAAGCCGTATGTTTCGCCATCACGCACGAGCCGTGAAAAACGGATGACCACGCGTTCAACCGAGCCAACTTCGATGAGTGCCTTCATGATTGAACGCAAATGAACGAACCAGGCACCCGTATACAACTTGATCACCACAGTCGACGCATACTGGTCGA
>Ga0209768_10000775_pt1 | contig 21140 bp, 19 predicted proteins | sample LauGreSBDMM110SD_3_FD_187564 | JGI IMG/M metagenome (GOLD analysis project Ga0209768, IMG submission 187564) | Freshwater lake microbial communities from Lake Michigan, USA - Sp13.BD.MM110.SD (SPAdes) (version 2) | ecosystem: Environmental > Aquatic > Freshwater > Lake | place: Lake Michigan... | reverse complement strand
GTATGTACCTCACCAGTCATTAATCTACCTTCACTATCTTTATGTGTAGGGCCTTCATATAGTTTACCATCTTTTGTGTAATGTGGTACTCCTACTTCACCTTCTTCTAATAAACCTAATTCTTTTAATTTATTTCTACTATATGATAATCCTGCTTTTCCTCCCCAGAGCAAAAACGAAATCGTCCCGCAAGCATTCATATCCGTTTCATCGTAATATACTTCTGCTCTACTAAGGTATGAATACATACGCTTCAGAGTGTCTATTGATATTGGCTCTCCCGCTTCTAGCTGTGCGCTTCTAACTTTACCCACTTGCGTGGCACATTTGTTACCATTCTTTTCGTTTAATTCTCTACCTCTTTTTGCATTTCCTTTAACCCCATCACCATAATCGGATACAGATTCAAACATAGTTCTAATCTTAGTTAGTAGCATTGCCGCTTCATCTTCGTTTAAATCGCTTATCTCTTTAGTTAGGTACAATTCATCCACTAATGCTGCAGATACCAAATTATGCCCAAATAAGCCCTCTATTGAGAATCCCTTAACCTCACCAGTCTTTACATAGTTATTCCAAATATCTTCGTTATCAACTTTGAAAGTACCCATCCAAGTACCCACAGGTACTGAAAGGCCGTATATAGCTGATTTGTCTTGCGTTGTACTTTCTACAACCCAGCTCTCAACTAAAGTAACACCATCAATTTTTGCATTATGTTCTAATGTTGATTTGTCTGTGTATTTCTTTTTAAGATACATTTCAGATAACTTCTTAATAGTTTCTGGTTTAAAGAATACATGGTATGGTTTTCCTTCTCCATCCACTCTTAATATCTTTTTATCAGGTATTAGAATAGGGCCCATCAACAATTTCTTTTCATCATTTACTGCTGCAAATTGTACTTTTTCTTTATCAAAAAATACAAAGTCCATTTCAATAGCTGGTTCTTCTACTAAACTAATAGCAAAAACCTCATCTATATTCTCATCTTCTATTACTAATTCGTATATCATATTATCTATTTAACAATTAATTATCCAATTGTACCACCACTAAAGGTAGCTGCTCTTGTTGTTCTTCTATCTAAAGCCTGTTGAGAAGTTACATCCCCACTCACCACATATGCTTTAATTGGGTTTCCAGATGATTGAGCTAATGTACCTGCTATTTGTGAACCAGGTGTAGCTGGTGTTTGTGCTCCTGTTATTGTTGGTGCAGCTAATTTATTAATAGTTGGTGCTGTTGGTGCAGCCGGCGCAGATGATGATAATGTTGGTGCACTACCTCCACCATCAAACTTAACTTTATCAATATTCTTAATTTGTATAGCTGTTGATACTGCTAATGCAGCAGCGTTTATACCTTTTACAATAAAATCAAATGGTGATGGTAATGTAGATGGTTGTGTTAAGATTTGTACTAAACCAGATGCTGCAGATAATAGAGCTGTTGCTTTTTGTAATTTCTTTCTCTTATTAAATGCTTCTTCTGATGTTTTAGCTTCTTCATCATATCCACTTGCTATTGCAGATGATAATCCACTCAATGCATCTAATGTAGCAGATATTACTCTACCAGTTGCTGCAAGTTCATCTTCATCTAATTGCTGTCTTAATTTAGAATACTTTTCTTTAATTGCAGTTTTCTCACCTTCAGTAATATCAATTTTAGCTAATTCTTTCTTTTCTTCCTCATCTAATATTGCTGCTCTACCTTCAAAGTATGCTTTAGTACCTGCTAATAAACCAGCATTTCTTAATTCTAATAATCTTAACTCATCATCAATAACCTTAATATCTTTTTCGTTTTGTTTAAGTTTAGCATCATCATCAATTTTAGTTAAATCATTTTGTAATGCTGTAGCTAAATCTTTTCTTACTTGATTCTTTTCTTCCTCACCTTTCTTAATGAATTCTTTATCAGCTTCTAATGTTGCTAAATCCTGTTCGTATTTACTTTGTCTTTCTGCTTTAACTCTTTCTTTCTCATTAAGGATAGCAGATATTCTTATATCATTAATTCTATTATCAAATTCTTTAACCTTAGTTGCTTGTTCTTCTTTCTTATCTAAATCTTCTTTATCGTATTTAGATTCTATATTTTGTACATCAATACGATTTGCTTCCTTAGCAGCTTTAATTTTATCACCAAATTCAGTTTCAATTGAAGTTATATCTTTAACTCCTTTCTCTCTTGCTTCTTTTATTCTAACATTCTTAGCTGCTTCTAATGTATCAATATCTTCTGATAATTTGATTCCTCTTTCGTATATCTCTTTATCTCTATTAGTTAGTGTAGTTAAATAATTTTCTACTTCTACCTTTTGTGCTGCATCAATTAGTTTCTTTCTTTCTTCTAATTCTTTAGCTTTAGCTGCATTTGCTTTATCACCAGCTGCTTGTTGTTTAGAAAGTAAATCTTTATTATGTGTATCTGTTTCTTTATTTTCAGTTGCTCTATTATCATATCCTAATGATAGATAATTTGCATATGCATCTTTTGTAGCTGCTTGTTTCTTATTTAAATTTTCAGTTAATGCTTTAGCTCCATCTACATCTGCATCTTTTATTTTTGCATTATATGTTTTAACTGCTTCAACTTCTGCAGCTTGTGCTGCTGTATATGCATCATATGAACTCTTAAGTTGAAAATCTCTAATTTCTTTTTCACTAGCTCCTGCTGCTTTCATTTGAGATATACGAACTTTATTAGCTCTATCAAATGATGCTTTATTTAAATCTAATAATTCATTTTGTGATGCTAATGTTCTATTCAATGCATCTGCTGCCTGTTTAGCTTCTTCTTCACCACTAGCGAAATCTTTTATAAGTTCAATTAATGCTCCAACTGCTGCTAATATTAATCCAATACCTAATGCATTTAATGCTGCAGAAAACGCTCTAGCTGCTACCGTAGCTGTAGTTGCACTAATACCAACTGCTTGAAATGCTGTTGATAATCCTCTAGCAGTACTAGTATATGCTTTAGTAATACCTGTAAGTTTACCTAATCCTCTTGCTGCATCTGCTAAATCTTTTCCTAATTCAGTAAATGAAGCTTGTATATCAGTTAATTTTAATGCTCCAAATTGCTTTAATGTATTAACAGTAGAACTTAATGAATTACCTATATTTCCAATAGGACCAGGTAATTGTCCTAATACCTCTGTAAAGTTAGATGCTCCAGTCCTTGCAGACTTAATAGCATCTTCCATATCATTAATCTTTTGCTGTAAGTTTTTGAAATCATCAGAACCTGCTGCAGTATCTTTTAACTGTTTCTTTAATTTCTTTAATTCTGCAATTGAGGGTTCGGTATCTATTTCTATTACCGCTTTGTAGGTTGATGTATTCTCTGCCATGGCTATTTTTTACTTTTCCAATTTCTTTTTATAATTTCCTTAACATCTTTCCAATTATTAGGTCTTTTATTAATACCTTTTGCAATATCAATATTCTTTGATATCCCATAATAATCTTCCATATTTAATAAATCAATTATACTCTTTATCATATTGTTATAACATTTATTGGTTTACATTTAACGAACCCTCCAAAATAGGTCCTAATAATTGGATACTACACTCACCCGTAGATAAATTGTAGTCATTGATTGCACGAAGGTGATAATCGTTGCCTCTAAATTCAACAATATCATTTAGCTCCATTTTAAAATAATCGGCTAATGGAATGATAGCTGATGCATTCATTAATCTAGTTCTAGGATTATATAATAGGTTTACATATTTAGACCAATAATTTGAATATAATGAATCGGTAGGAACTTGCCCATACACTGCTTCTTCATTAAAAAATAATAAAGAATCTGAATTAGTTGTTGGGAATGAACCTGATACCACATTGTAATTATCAAAGTAAGGAAATTTTGTTTGTCCAAAAGAAACTCCACCAACTGCAGATGACCCGCTTTCTAAATACCATTCTTCAGAATCTATCAAACCATTATAAAATAATAATCTTGGTAATACTCTAGTAGGATTATAATTCTGGTCTGAAATGTAAGTTGGTATGTATATTGGTATAATTTGACTCATAATATTTTATTTTAGCAGAAAAATCCAGTTCCGTATCCTATTACTCCGGTTGTAAAGTTTATTTCATACACCTCATTACCACCACCATATGTAAAGTATCTATATCCAGTAATTGGTGTAATACCATATTGGTCATAATATGCAATTTGTCCCGGTGATATCATACCATCTGCAGTGTACATATCAATTTCAAATGGTGAACCACAAGCTGCACCTTGATAAGTTTCACTTGTGAAGTGTTGGGAATTTACAAAGTATTGTGTAACAGTTGGATTTAATCCACTAACACTACCACTCAATCCCGTTCCTGCAATTTTTAATAAAGGTGAACTTGCTAATGTTGTTTTAACTTCAAACTTACCTTGCGAAAAGAAGTTATTAGTATCTACATAATATTGTTTTGAGTATTCTCTATTTGCAGCTTTACTAAATTGCTGTGATACATAATCAGTATCTAATGTATCTCCAAAGTTTAATTCGTTTACTGCTAAGTTGTTAGCTGGAATTACTTCTATCTTATCATTAAGGTTTACATATTTGTTAAAATCCCATCTTCTGCCTGTGTTATACCAATTGTTAAATGATTCAACAATAAATTGATTTATTACGGTTTTAGATGGATATATTACAAGATTATATTTCTTTTGTACTCCAATTAAAAAATCAATTAATTTAATACCTTGTGTACCAAATGGCATATTGGATGGAATATCAAGCACCCTACCATCAGCTGCTTGACTTACTTCTGTTATTTGTAAAAATGATTTAGTTGTTCCTTGCGGGTCCATTGTTACAATTGGTGCAGCTGCTACTGCTGAATCAGGACTTTGTTTTATTTGAAAATAATAATTACCTACCGGTATTGAACTAAGTTTAAATTCAGTTGCTAATTGATATGTTGTATCAATAGCACCACTTCTACTTTTTTGCAACTGGTCAAAGAAAAATATATAAGATTGTATTGCTTGTGTTGAATATGGTGTAGAGCTACCTGTTTCTATCATTCGTATTTGCCATGTCCCATTTGCTGATAAAGTACCAGGCATATTATTTACTGAACAACTTACATTTATGTTTAGGTTTAATACTCCTTTTAAATTAGTCATTTCTTTAACTTCGTATGCTCCATTATTGTAAAACCCTTGTTGGTCTGATAATACGTTATACCAAGGTAATGTAGTAAATGAACCAGCAGTTAAGACCTTATCAGTCATACCACTACCGGATATTGCACCTATTTTTATTTTACCATATGTTTCTAAATCAACACCTGCGTATTTAGGATACTTTAATGCATTATCACAAAGTAAATAAACATCATCTAAAAATGGTTCATTAAAAAAAGAACTTGAATATGTGTATCCTGCGTAATCAAATATAGCATCCCATACTTTCTTTAATCTAATAGCTGGTTTAAAGTTTTGTACTCCTAATGCACCATTCTGGTCATCCATACCAAATAATTCGTATTGACCTGATGTAAATTGATAACCACTACCATAATCAGCTAATGGATAAACAATACTACCACTAAATAAACTACCACTCCAAGATGATGTGACATTATTATAAGAAGATGTGTGATTATATACTGATAGATTAGTTAAATCAGTTAGATAAGACCTATTAATAGTTCTAGCAAAAGAAGATACTGCTCCAAAGATTGTTACCTCATATGAATCAATAAATTTATTTTGATATAAACTTACTTTATTTAATTGTAAATAACCTTGCGATAAATACAATCCACCAAAATCTAAATAGGCTGGTACTTTTATATTAGTTGCAAAGGTATCAGGAGATTGAACACTAATATCATACACATGTTCAAAAAACGCATTGTTTTTCTTTGTACCTGGTAATGTAATCTGTCTTGTAAAATCAGCAGGTATAATCCCAAGATCAAAAAGACCCGTAACATTATCAGAAAGCTTAATTTCCTCATCGGCAAATAAGTCTAATATTTCTCCATTTGCAACCAGTTGAAATTCTATTCCCTGTTGTGATATAACTCCTCCCATATATTATAAAATTAGTTTGTATCCTTGTCCTAAATTGAAATTAAATCCATATTGTATTACTTTATCATTTACTCCGGTCTTAAATGTAATAGAATCCGTTGCTATGGTTACAGGCGTCAGTGTGGTTAAGGTTTCATCCTTAATCCAATATATCTCCTCACTTACCATTAATTGCTTCAGGATATCGTTATAAGCTTCAGGAATCCAATCCGTATTAACTGCGATAGATTGTTTACTATCTACTATATAATTCAAATTTGCACTATCTCCGCTATTATATGATAGAGATGTACCTTCCCACGTTCCTAATTGTGGCTGATATCCTCTTGCTATTGTATTAAATGATTGTTTATTAACCATATCAAAATTGAAATAATCAAACTGTCCGAATCTATTTTTCCATTTAATTCTTACGTTAGGATATTTCTGCTCACACTTACTATTAAAAAGTATTGGTGTACCTAATGCAGTAGCACCATTAAAAGCTTGTATAGTATAATATTCAGGAGATGCATATGGGAATCCAGTTTGAGCTGGAAACAATGGAACTTGCTGAATTTGTTGTGAAGATGATATTGAAGAAGATACGTTAATATCAGTTGTACCTGTATTACTTATAATTCTAACCTTTGTAGGAACAGATGCTAATACTCCAGCTCCTGCAGTAAATACTCCAATAGTACCTGTATTAGTATTAAAGAAAGATTGTGTTACAGGTCCACTGCTCATTAAAGGCCAATGTGGAGTTGTTGTTGTAATAGATGCTCCAATAGATTCTGGAAATACTTGATAACCATCTAATCCTTTGAATGTTGAAGATTGTGTATGAGAAGATGTTACATAAGTTGAGCCTGATAGGTATCTAAAATATCCATCAACCTTAAAGTATTTTACGTTTGAAGGATTCTCTTCTCTTGAATCTTCTAATGTAGAGTTTATAATTTTACTCACATCAAATATACCAACACCAGAAGCGTTAGGGTATTTAACCAATGTATATTCAGGTATTGAGCTTGATTGTGCAGTTGTACCTGACCAATAATATAGGTCAGAGTAATACTGAAATGATGAGCTATATATTACAGCACCTGTTTCAGTTAGTGTAAATATTGTAGGCGATTGTACTAATGAACAAGTTGCCGGTGTTTGAGTTATTGAAAGTGACATCTAATAATCTTTTTAATTTAACCCTTTTAGGATAAAAAGTATTGGATGGTTACTTTTTATATGAATATCCGTAGTCCTGCTTTAATATATCCTTCATTTCATCCAATACGAATATATCTATTTCAGCCTTTTGGTAATCGTTTATCATATTTTTAAGGGAATCTGAATCAGCTGCAGTTGTTGCAAATGGTCTAGGTCTTACTTTCTTTCCTCCTCTATGTGTAAAACCAAAGTTCATAAATACACCATAGTATAGGGACTTTAAATCAAATTGCTGATTACCATTCTTATCTTTAGTTTTAACTACCTTAATGCTATTTCTTAAATTACCTGATTTAAATGCGCGTGTATTTCCAACTGTAATGTAGTATTTAGCAACATTCTCATACTTTAATCTGATTTGTTCTAATGTTGGATATCCTGCAGCCATATTATAAAAGTGGTGGGAATAAACAAGTATCACAGCTATTAAATACTTCTAATTCTATACTAGCTACCCAACCTGCTAATCCATTATCAAAGTTATCTGAAAATGGTAGAAGTTGTACAGTATCAAATTGGAATGCGTTTACACCTGTTCTAGTAAAACATATCAAGTCATTCATTACACTTAACATATTTGCATGTATGTCAATAGTATCATCAACTCCGTCAAATGGAATTGTTTGTAAGTTAGCTGAAGTGGTTGATTCATTATTCTTTAACTTAACTTTATCAGCAAGTGTAATTTGAATTGAATAGATAATATCTTTTTCACCCATAGATGCTTTAGTAATCATTACATTACCTAAAGGATATGCTGGGAATTCTTTTGTATCAATAGAAAACATATCACCTTGAGAAACAAAGTTTAAAGATGGGTGATTTTTCATTATTGTTTTCCAATAATCTAAAATGTTATAGTACAATGTATAATTTGTACTGATATTATTTACTACTTGTGCCATATTATTATAAATTTATGCCACCAAAATATGCATTACCCATATCAGGGAATATTTCAGTTTGATTTCCTATACTTTCCAAGTATTCAGGTATTTGATTTGAATACGATATTAAATAGTTTTGTAGACGAGTTGCGTAGTAATCAGCGTTATTCATAGTTTTTTGTAAAAGATAATCTACATCGCTTTTGCTTACGCTTTTAGACTGTTCAGATTCGTGTCTAACAGCACCTTCACTTTTGAATTGGATGCCAGAGAATGGAAGATATTCAACACATGCGTACCATATTAAGGTAGGCTTGATATGGTCATTCATTAAATCCAAGTAATATCCAGTAAATGGAGTAGCTGCTTCTATATCAGCCTGTAATTTATAATATAATACAGTACCTAATAGATTTAATAAATACTTTTCTTGTGCAGTTTGTACGAATGGTAATAATCTATCTGCATCTATTGAACCCTGTAAAGGTGTCTTTTTGATTATATCGTTTCTTGTTATAAAGAGTGCGTATGCCATAGTTAGTTTTGTTTAAAAATTTCAAATTCTTTTGTGAAATTTGGATTACTCATTTGTAACACATCTCCATTATCAATTCCACTATCTACAACACCTGCTCCATCATCTTCGGTAGTTGCAGGATTTTCCATTTCTTTATTTGTAGTATCAGCAACTTCATCAATTGTTTTATCAGTATCTTCTGCTTGTTGAGAAAGAATAGCTAATGGAGTTAATTGGTCAAAGTATAATTCAACATCAGGATATCCACCTGTTTCTAAAGCTGTTGATAAAAAGTTTATAATAAGATTTTGGAATGGATTGATTGTCATAGTTTGCAAGATAGAGAATGCTGTCATCATTTCTTCTGATTGAGAACTAAATCCAGTAGATACAGTTCTAATTCCAAATAGTAATGGTGAAGTAACTCTATGTGCTACTAAGATTCTATCCTGTGCGTACTCACTTACATATTTGTATTTATCATGCAAGTTATCAACCTGAATTGTTTCTATTGTAGGTTGCTTTTCTTTATCATCATTAAATGTAAGAATGAATCTACCAGCGTTTCTAGTGCCTGTAAACTTAGCTTCAATCATATCTTCAATTGTATCTCTTTCTTCAGGAGCTGGAATACCATTATTCATATTAACCATCACTAATGGTAAGAAACCATTTTCAATATTGTTAATGTGTAAGTTAGATAATTCAGCTTCTACATAAGAGAATTGTAAAGCAGGAATCCAATCTGGTAATGAGTAATAGTATTTACCAGGTGTATAATTTTTAATATAAAGTAATTCCATCTTTTCAGTTGATGTACCGAAAGCAGGTATTTTCTTTTTACTTCTTTGTGCTTTGTAATCAGTCCAATCAGTGCAATAGTAATAATTCTCAATCTTTGGATTATCGTAAAGTTTCTCAGCTCTTATATTTTGAATAGGAACGTGATAGAACTTAACTACTTTAGTATGGTCACTATTCCAATATACTTGAAATGCTGCATTACCATATAGCTTAGTATCAAATACTACACGCTTCATTTCCTCTTGCGGAATTAACTTATCTAATATCTTTTGGAATTCTTCATCTTTAGAGTATAATCCTTTACCAAATATTAAATCTGCTATCCCTTCAATACAAGCTGAATTAGTTGTAGAGGTTGTGAAAGCATTTGTAATGTTTTGAAAGAAGTCATCAGGTCCTATAATACCAAATGGCACCCATTGATATCTGGTTTTTGTATCTTCAGTTATCACAGGTATTTCCTGCTGTGTCATATTAACAACACTAAAGTTTTGGTTTATTTTCATATTAATCTAAAATTATATATTCGTTATCAGTTACATTACTAATATAAATACCTTCTAATGGTATTTGATTTTTATATACAGGCTTATCTATTGATTGTGATTGATACACTTGAATACTTCCGTTCCATATACTACCACTAACACTATCCACAATTGAAGCTCTATATTCATCACCTATTGAAGCAGATACTAATGTTTTAACTGATGCTGTAAATGCTAATAAACTTTCATATGCATTATATGTGTATGAGCTTATTGATGCGGTTGTATTTACTAATGTGTACATATCCTGCAGATTAAGCTTTAATACGCCTGAACCTGTTGGTTTTGTACGAAGTGTAAATAAATTACTACCTGATATATAGAATGGTTGCATTAAGTTGTATTTAAGTTGTACTTATGTATATAATTTAACAACTTTCCAAACTATTATAGTGATAAGCATAAAAAAAGGGAGCACTTAGTCTCCCTTTAATATTTTTAAGTCTATACTGATTAAGCTGCGCTTCCAGATACGATAATTGGTCTTCCGTTTCCAGTCAATGCTGCGAAAGGATTTCCAAATGTTGAACCTGAAATGAATGTTGCTGGTAATTGCTCTAAACCTGTAAAGGTTACTGAGTATCCGTACAAGTCACCTAAAGCGGCGCCTGTTTGAATTGTACCTGCAGTTACATCTGCACCCTGTGTTCTACCTATTAATAAAGTGTCACCTGCCATAGTATTAACCGCGATAATCGGTCTACCATAAGCCATCAACTTTAATTGAGTAGTCATTTCGTTAGTAAGTTTCTTCAAGTTAAGAGTTAATTCTTGAGAGAAGAAAGTTGTACCATTGTCACGAGATGAATTAACAGTTTCAGTATAGCTTGAATTACCTTTCAAATCATAGTAGTACACTGTACTTCCTGAAGGATAGGCGGATATTTCACCATTTGCATTTGTTGAGAAAGAAGCAGAAGTATAGTTTAAGAAGTACACGCCAGTTAAGCCGCCTACACTCTCTTTACAAGGTTCTGTTCTTCCCAATGTTAAATTACAAGCCATGTTGTTTAATTTTTAATTTTGTTAATTTATTTTTGAGTAAAGGGAGATATAGTTTTTACTTTAATCTCCCTATTACTTACTCAATTAATAGTTTTTGTATATAGCGATGTCAGAACCGATACCATAAGTTGTACCAGCTGTATATCTCATTATAATACGATAATTTTGTGAACCGTCTAATTGTGCCATATCCAATACTCTTACTTCATTGTAGTCTGATAAAAGACCAGTACCGAAGTATAAGTTGCTGCGTTGCCCGGCCACCATTGCTGATGAAGCTAGACCAGGACATAATGCCAATTCAATTCCTTGGAAGTTCATTGGTTTCTCTCCTACGTTCATTTGATTGTTGTATCCGTTTGCTCCAGCACTTCCACCAGATAATGCTTGTTGGTAAGCTTTTGCTACGTTTGTTGGTATGTAGATAGTTAAATCATCTTTACCATAAACAGTTTGAGGGATTGCATCATACAATGATTGTAAATTAGCTAATACGTTAGCTGAAGTAATAGAACCAGATATAGATGCTGTGATAGGTGCGTTTACACCACCTGCTACAACTGAAGAAGATAAAGCGGTATAGATACCACCAAATTGTCCGTTAGTTGCGTTTACTCCTGTCCAGATAGAAGTTTCAGTTGCTGCTGCAACCTTTCCACCTACATAAGAGATTAAGAAATCGTTGAAATCTTTTGGAATTTCATCAAATGCGCTATAGCCCAATTGAAGTGCTTCCCAAGAGTTTACGAATTCTGCTTTACATAATTCAAGGTTTACTTGAAGTTCTTTTGGTGTAAGTATTCTTTCAGTAAGAGCTACTGTACCAGAAGTTAAGAAGTTACAGGCTGCATCAGTTATAATACTATCTACTGCGATTGATTGGATAACACTCTTATACTTTACATTCGGCATGATTGTAATGTACTTGTTGTCCAACGTTCTAGCTGATAACAAAGCTGCTGCGATGTATTTACCTGCAAATTCTCCAGCGTAAGTAGTTGTAATACTAGGCTGTGCGAAATTTTGTTGTTTTTTCATTTTTAATGAGTTTTTATTTATAAAGTTTAGAAAGAAAAGAGTTTTGCGGATTTGCAATACTATTCTTTCCTAAGTTTGTTTTTGGTTTTTGTGCATTTTCTTCAATAGGTGCACCATCTAATTTTGGTAATTCTTCTTCATCTTCTTCCTCCTCGTCATCACCACCATCTACTGCAGCCATATTCTCCGGCTTATCACCAGGTAATTCTTCAGTTTTCACTTTCTCTGCAGGTTTTGAATCGTCAATCAAGTCTTCTTTAACCATAGATTGCATTTTCTTTTCTAATTCTTCAATACGATAAGCCATGTCTTCCATTACTTTCTTCATTTCATCATGCTTTTTCATATCTTCATCAATTGGTTCTGCAGTTTCATCAGTTGCAACTGCTTCATCATCACCCATGTCACCACCGGCTACTGATTCTAATTCAACGTTTTCTCTTTCAGTAATCTTACCATCAGTAGTCATTACTTTGATTCTAACATCGTTTCCTTCTGAATCTTTTAACATTAATTCATGTTCTCCGTTTGGAGCTGGAGATTTAGTTCCATCTTCTGAAACTACCTCTACCATTTCACCTACATCAAAAGTAGGAGATTCTAATATCGTACCATCTGCTAATTTAGCATATGTTAATAAAACTTCTTCTCTCTCTAATGAAAGAACAGTTAATATTTTATTTAGTACTTGTTTTGCGTTCATATTATTTGTATTTAGTTATTTAACAATTATATATAAAAATATAGTAATTTTTTTATCTTATTGGAATAAAGTTCCCACTTGCGGTAAATGTGTGTAATGTATAGTAAGAACCAGATATTAATCCAGTTTCTATTTGTCCACCTGTTGCTCTAGAAGTACCAGCGTAACTAATTTGTATTTTACCACTACCACCAGCACCGCCAAATTGACCAGGATTTCTACCTCCTCCACCACCACCGCCTCTATTAGCCGGCGCTGCTGAACCAGAATTTGGTGGGTTTGTTGTTCCACCGGCACCTCCAAATATAGTTACATTATTTCCAGAATTAGTTGGTCCACTCCAAGAGTTTCCTCCACCACAAACACCTATTGGAGTAAATGATAAATCATATTTACCTATTCCACCAATACCTGGTGCTGTTGGACTCTGGCTTCCATTACTACCACTATTAGCAGCTCCTCCTCCTCCACCAGCTTCTGCAAAACTAGGGTCAGCTGAACCTCCACCAAATCCTTGCGTTTGTGATGATGATACATAAAAATTGTAATTTATAAATCCAGGGAATGCAACACCTCCACCACCGGCGTTTGATGCACCACCACCCGAACCACCATCTACTCCAAATCCAGCACCACCACCTTTAGCAAATATTAAAACTTGTCCATTTGATGTATCAGTAATAAAAGAATTACTTCCAGAACGAGATGCTGTAATTTGATTTACAGCAGGTTGTCCAGCTCCTACAGTTACTGTGTATGTTCTACCAAGTTCATAGTAAGTGTATGGGTTATATGAATAACCACCGGCACCACCACCTCCACCTTCATCAGTACCACCAGAGCCGCCACCAGCAATTACTAATGTGTCAGTTCTCCAAATATAATTTTGTTCTTCAGGGTTTGGTTTTGGTTCGTATGTATAATAGAATGAACCTGTATTTTTAATTAAATGCCAAGTCACACCATTTGAGAATGTTGTAATTGTTCCGTTAGGTACTGTTAGTTTAGTTGAGCCTGAATAAGCAATTATAACTGCTCCACCCATCCCATTACCACCTATCAAAGAAGATGATGCAAATGCACCACCACCTCCACCACCTAAAGCAGTTGCGTTATTTCCATTTCCAGTTTGAGAACCAAATCCACCTGAACCAGTCCAAGTAAACGAAGCAGAATGAAAGAATATTGTTGGTGCTATTGAACCAGAACCATTATAAGAACTTTGCCAAGCACCACCACCACCACCTAAGTTTAATCCACCACCTGCCGCTAGTGCACTATCTCCAGCTTGTCCACTTCCAGTTATTCCACCACCACCACCAGCATTATCATTTGTAGCTCCTGCTCCTCCTGCTAATGATGATTTTTGTGCAATAATTGTATATACTCCATTTGGTGTATGTGTTAAACTAGCTGCACCGCTATCACCACCATTTTGATTGAAGTTAGGTCCGTTAGGATTTTCTTGAGCTCCTTCTCCACCTCCAGCTTCTAATGAACCAGTACCATTTGCAGGAAATGGACCTAACCATACTTTAACTAAAGTATTTGTTCCGTTTTGTGCAACCTTTGTTCCAGCATTAGAACCAGTACCAGCAGCTCCTACTGAAAGAATATCATAAGATACATTTGGAACTATTGGAAAATCATATTGTAAGAACCCACCAGCTCCACCTCCGCCACCAGCTACATCTCTACCACCACCAGGGTTTGTAGAGCCTCCACCAGCTCCACCTCCGCCACCTAATACGATGATAGAAACATCAAATGCAGGTATCTTATTGATAAATGCAGAAGCAGTTATGTTATATGAAGCTGTATAAGGCAATTCGGTATATGAAAATATACTACCAGAATCATTTCTTAAAGAAGATGTTCCAGCAGGAGTTATATCCAATGATGTAGTTGGGTATGTATGAACTTGATATATTGGATATGTTCCACTTTCAGTTACTTCAGTCTCAAAATTAAATGCGTATTGTGTTTGTAATATACCTGATTTAGATGCAGTTAAAGGATATGCTAATAAATTTACATTTTGCTGAACTACAATTGGATTTACATTAATATCTTTAAAAATATTGAATTGTGTAGGTATAGTATATATTGAATAGCTATCATAGTTTGAACCTGTAGCTAAAAAATTAAGTTTTGAATTCCAAATATTACCTTTGTTGTTAATAATACTTGCTGTAATATTATAAGAAGATGAATTTGTTGTTGCTGCAAATGAAGAACTAAATATATAAACTCCAGCAGATGTTTCGTTAAAAAACCTAGATGAAGTTGAAAATCCTATTTCAGGTATAATCAAGCTCATTGTTACCGAGCCTGTTGTATTTGCTGATATACTAGCAGTTAAAGAAGATGTTATATTAAATGCATAATCATTACTAAATGTACCATTGTGTGATGCACTAGCGTAAGGATAAGCAATAACTGATACATTTCTATCTTTAACAATATTAAAAGATGATGAGTTACCATTTATAAAATTACCATCATTTTCTAAATCTTGCGAATCTGATTTAGCTATTTGATTCCAATTAATTGAAGCAGTAGATAAATTTCCTTTATTGAATATTACACTTGATGTTATTGAATAAGGAGAATTACTCATTGCTACAAAAGAACCAGTAGCATAAGCTACAGTTGTATTTGGATTAAAAAATCTAGCCGTTTGAACTAGTCCAGCTTCTGGTATTTCAAATGACATCGTTGTTGAACCTGTCACATTATTTACATTTGATGTAAATGATGCAGTTATGTTAAGTGCATAGTTGTTATTAAATGAACTAGATTGCGCACTACCAGTTACTTCTTGAATACTTGCTAAAGATTCATTTAAATTTTTTACTATACTAAATGATGCTGAATACCCATTTATTTGAGTAAAATCATTAATAGGAGATACATTTTTTGTTCTCCAATTAATTATTGGGTTGTATATATTTCCTTTTGTATGAAATATTCTTCCATCAGTATAGAATCTAAAAAATTCAGATGCTGAAAAGCTATTTGTTATTTTACTACCTGTATAGCTTGGATTATTAAAAATATCCAATGCAGATGCACTTATAGCTGCAAAGTAATATTGATTTACTGATGCTGGGTCATAAGTTATACCTGATGTAAGTAAACTCATTGTAGTTGAACCTGTTATAGGCCAATTACTACCAGTCATACTAGCAGTTACTGGAAACTGAGCATCAGTTGTAAAATCTCCACTATTATCATTAGATACCTGAATACAGTTTGAATTAGGTGCATTAATGCTCATTGTAGCAAATCCTAATTCACCTAAATCAGTACTATCAGAAGCACTAGCGAATGATTGAAAAGTCCAATTAATAGGAGGTTTTACATCCTCATTCTTCTTCTCTTGTTGAAGTGGTGAGTTTATATTAAGGTTGTAATTTAACATTACTTAATTTTATTTATTATCTTAAAGCCACTACATTGTTTGCAGTAGATGATGCACTAACAGCAGTAAATATACCAGGTAAAAATCCTGATGCTGATACTAATGTTAAAACTGAACCATCCCATGTCTTAGCCACTAATGTACCAGTATTTCCAACATACAATCCTCCAGCTACAAATCCAAATTGAGGATTGTTTGCTGATGCTGATGCAAATGCTGAGCCAGATATAAATGATACGGCTACACCACCTACGAATTGAGGATTAGTGATATACGAATTTTGAGTTTCTAATTTCATATTATTTGTTTATTTTATTATTTAACAATTGTAAACTTAATTTTAGTGATTAAGGTCTGCATATTAAGAATTTGTAATCTCTACCCAATTAACTATTTCTTCATTCCATACAAAGAATTTACCTTCTTCATTTGGAACTTCTATTGGTGCTTTCCAATCACATATTTCTTCATTAAAAAGAAAAGATGGGAAAGGCTGAGGAGGAATAAAAGCATCTTTGCTTTCATCGTATGTATATCCTAATCCAGCATAATTTATTCTGAATGGAGTACCGCCTAATTTGTGTACTCCGTGGAAAGTATTATATGAAGTTCTTTTAGCTCCATAATATACTTCCCAATTATAAGGATTTCCGTTTTCATCAAGTACTATTTCATCTTCGTCTTTTCCAACGAACATATCTACTACTATGTTATTTTCATCTAATACTGCGTAATGTGCCATATATTATTTATTTTTATTTATTAACTAAATGTTATTGTATCACTTGTTCCTGCTGCAGTGATTGTATAAACAGTTCTTCCACCAACAACTGCATTTGTTTGAGTTACTCCTCCACTAAATGCTGCAGTTGTGCCCGAAGGTACTGATATAATTAATATACCACTACCACCTGTACCTGCTGTTCCTAATGTTACAGCTTCACCACCACCACCAGCTCCTGTGTTAGTTCCTCCATTACCACCATTACCTGCCGTAGTACCATTACCACCAGTATTTTTAGCACTACCGCCACCAGCACCTGCAGCAGTTCCAGCAGAAACACCGCCTCCGCCACCACCACCAATACCGCCGGCTCCACCAGTAACAGTACCATTTTGGCCACCTCCTCCACCACCAGCTGCCCAGTAGTAGTTATTTCCATCAATGTTATGTAATATACCAGCTCCACCAGCTCCTGATACCGAACCAACTTTAGTTCCACCTACTGCACCTGCTCCACCACCACCTCCTGAAAAGTAAGGTGCTGGTGCAACTGTTGCATGGTTTCCACCAGCAAATCCTTCATTTGCAGTTCCAGCTCCTCCTGTTGCACCAGATGCATCAGTTGTTGAACCTCCTCCACCACCGGAGCCTCCAGCTCTACCTGCTTTATTTGTAGTGAAACCTCCACCACCACCACCTCCAGTAGATACAATATAAATTCCACTACCTGTAATGTATGAAGTTCCACCATCACCACCTTGAGCTGATGTTCCAGTTCCAGCTGATGCTCCAGCAGCACCTACTTTAATATTATATGCTACGCCTGTATTAGGAGTCCATGCAGCTTCTGCAGCTCCACCACCACCTGAACCGGTAATGTTTGAGCGGAATCCACCACCACCTCCGCCACCAGCTCCACCGCCTCCTCCGCCTCCAGCTGCTACTAAATAGAATACTGAAATTGAAACTGAAGGAGGAGGTGCAGTTTGTGCAAAATTTGTTGTATTTGTAATTAATACTTTATTTGTATCAAAGGTAAATAATTCTAAAAGGTCTAATGAACCAATTGTTGGAGTAGGTACATATTGTGAACCTGATTTCTGATATACATTTGAACTAAATCCTATTGAAGAACTTGTAGCCAATGTTGTTACTAATATTTGTGAACTTTGTCCACCTAAAGATGCTGTTATATTAAAATGTGTATTACCTGTACTTACGCCTGCTGTAAAGAAATTACTCTTTCTTAAATCAATTGAAGATGTTGTAGATGATATAGAAGATGATATTACTACATTTCTAATACTACCTGTCACAATTAATGAACCAGTTATTTCAGCTGAGCCACTAAAAGGGAAACCAGCTCCACTTACACCAGATGTTCCTGATGTACCATTTGAACCTAATCCAGAAGTTCCACTAGTACCGGAAGTACCACTACTTCCAGCTACTCCGTTTATTCCAGAAGTACCTGATGTACCTGAAGTACCACTTGTGCCAGATGTTCCTGAACTTCCTGCTACTCCGTTGATTCCAGAAGTACCCGATGTTCCTGAAGTACCACTACTTCCTGTTACCCCGTTAATTCCAGAAGTACCAGATGTTCCTGAAGTACCTGATGTGCCACTACTACCATCACCACCATTTATTCCTGATGTACCACTAGTCCCAGAAGAACCTGATGTTCCACTAGTCCCACTACTACCTGAGCTTCCTCCACTACCAGCAGTTCCGTTAGTCCCAGAAGTTCCGGATGTACCTGAAGTACCGCTACTTCCGCTTGAACCAGAACTACCACTAGTCCCACTTGTTCCAGATGTACCGCTACTACCTGATGACCCACTTACTCCACTAGTACCAGAAGTTCCTGATGAGCCTGAGCTACCACTAACTCCGCTTGTTCCGCTTGTACCACTAGTTCCGTCACTTCCACTTACACCAGATGTACCTGATGTTCCTGAAGTACCGCTTGAACCAGAACTACCACTCACTCCACTAGTCCCACTCGTACCGGAAGTTCCTGATGTACCACTACTTCCAGCAGTACCTGTTGTACCATTAGTACCAGAAGTACCTGATGTACCTGATGAACCATCTCCTCCACTAGCTCCATCTAAGTTTACAGTCCATGCTGAATATGTACCACTACCAACAGTTCTAGTTGGTGCTGCGAATTGTAATGCACCTGTTCCACTATTATAAGTTATTACCTCACACTCTTGAAAGTTTGAAGTATCAAAAACTACTATTATTGATTGAGCTGGAGAATATGCTAATGCAGTTGCTACTGTTATTGTTCCTGCATTACCTAAAGTAAATGAACTTACGGATGTTGTACGATATAAATCACCACTAACACCACTTGTACCAGATGTACCTGAAGTTCCACTAGTCCCACTGCTTCCACCACTACCTGCCGTACCATTAGTACCGCTTGTTCCGCTTGAACCAGATGTACCTGAAGTACCTGATGTACCACTCGTTCCACTGCTACCTGAGCTACCTCCACTTCCTGCAGTACCATCAGTTCCGCTTGTACCAGAAGTGCCTGAAGAACCTGATGTTCCACTAGTCCCACTGCTACCGCTTGTTCCACTACTGCCTGAGCTTCCTCCACTTCCTGCAGTTCCGTTTGTTCCTGAAGTGCCTGATGTACCACTACTTCCGCTTGTGCCACTTGTACCAGACGAACCTGTTGCTCCAGATGAGCCTGTTGCTCCTGAAGTACCAGATGTGCCTGAAGAGCCTCCACTACCAGCCGTACCATTTGTACCACTAGTCCCACTTGAGCCGCTTGTACCACTGCTTCCTGAAGAACCTGATGTACCAGAAGTTCCTGATGTTCCACTACTACCTCCGCTACCAGCAGTTCCGTTTGTGCCTGATGTTCCGCTTGTGCCAGAAGTACCTGAGCTACCTCCACTTCCTGCTGTACCATTTATTCCAGATGTGCCTGAAGTACCTGATGTGCCACTTGTTCCAGAAGTTCCAGATGAACCACCACTACCAGCAGTACCACGAGTTCCTGATGTGCCACTTGTACCTGAAGTACCAGACGTACCAGCAGTACCCGATGTTCCTATTGCTATGAATGAAGATGTTGCTACTAAATTATTAACATTACCTACTCCACCTATCCATGCATATCCTTGTCTTAATGATGCTGTAAAAGCTCCACTTGCTGATATGTTTCCGTTTATTGTTTGATTACCTACGAATATATTTGAACCTGTTGTAGCTAATGTTGATGAATTTACTGTTACAGTTGCTATTGAAGATGCTACACCTACCGTTATAATAGGTCCTACAAAGTTCATTGTTGTAGCTGAACCTTGCGATACACCTTCCTCTTGTATTATTATACCACTACCAGATAATACCAATGCGTTTACCTGATTTTGTACTGATGCTACACTACCTGATAAAGAAGCTGAATCAGTATTGTATTGTCCTTCATCAACTAAAGAATCAATCATATCAGTATTGAATCCTCTTAATAGTAATGGAGTAATTGCGCCCGTATTGTTATTGGGGAAGCTACTTTGATTTTCTGCTTCTAGCTGTGTTTTATTTAATTGAGACATTATTCTATCTTTTTTATTATATATTTCCGATATCAAATCCAGATGAGAACCCAGAGCTAAATGCTCCTCTTTGTACTTTTGCTGATTGAGTAGGACCTATTGTTTGTCCTATAAGTGCTCCATTACAACAATCCATACTATAAGTGTCCGAATCAGCACATAAACAAGCTCTACGCTTATTGTGTGGTACTGCTCTTCCTCTAGTCTCTCCGAAGTAAACACCACTATTAGCTCTCTGATTTGCATTATAAGAAGGATTACCCATACTACGTTGTTTTATAAATTAATCCTATTCCTTGTGCCATCATACTTTTATCACAGCATTTAATAGAGTAAGTGTTCTTATTTCTACAAAGACATCCAACCCTACTATCTTTTCTTGGTGAACTAAACGAAGGTATTGGTTTATCAATATGGTTTGGGACCTGTACTGTTTTTAACTTCATCTGATTTGTTTATTGATTTAACAATTATCCTAACAAAAGTAATATACCTATCTGATTTTCTTCATAGCATCTTTGTGCATCAAATCTTCTAACTCTACTTTATCTGATTGATAGGCTAACCATAACAAACATTTTTCTAATGGTTCTTTTACTACTTCATCCATCTTATCTAT
>Ga0209768_10000773_pt1 | contig 21155 bp, 14 predicted proteins | sample LauGreSBDMM110SD_3_FD_187564 | JGI IMG/M metagenome (GOLD analysis project Ga0209768, IMG submission 187564) | Freshwater lake microbial communities from Lake Michigan, USA - Sp13.BD.MM110.SD (SPAdes) (version 2) | ecosystem: Environmental > Aquatic > Freshwater > Lake | place: Lake Michigan... | reverse complement strand
CAGGGTGATCATGGAGAAGGTGGTGCCCGACTTTTTGGTGGTGACATAACCCAACAAAATGGCAAATCCCATGCCGGCTACGCCACCCACCAAGGGCAGCATCACCACCGGTATATGCAGACTGCCCGCGCCTATGGCGTTGAGCGCATGGATGGCGAAATAACTGCCCATGCCACTGTAAACCGCATGTCCAAAACTGAGCATGCCGCCCTGCCCCAACAACAAGTTGTAAGACAGGCAGGCAATGATGGCAATGCCCATTTGCGACAACATGGTTTGCGACAAATTGCTGGTGAACAGCCAAGGCGCGACCAACAGCAGCAGTGCAAAACCCAGCCAAACACCATAACGCGACAAAAGGTTTGACATGCTCAAGTGTCCCGTTTGCCAAGTAAGCCACGCGGGCGGAAAATCAAAATCAGCACCAGCAACAGGTAAGGCAGTATGGGTGCGACCTGCGAGACGGTGAGTTTGATCACACTGTTGTTTTGCACATCGGCTGAGAGCACAACGCCTAGGTCTTTGAGCAACTGCAACAGCGAGTAATCAATCGCGACAGCAAATGTTTGCACCACACCGATCACCAAGGAGGCCAAAAAAGCACCGCTGAGCGAACCCATGCCGCCCACCACCACCACCACAAAAATCACCGAACCCACCGTGGCGGCCATGGCCGGCTCGGTAATGAAAGTCATGCCGCCAATGACGCCGGCCAAACCCGCCAAACCCGTGCCCATGGCAAACACCAGCATGAACACACGCGGCACATTGTGCCCCAAGGTTTCTACTGTTTCGGGGTGGGTCAAGGCCGCTTGGATGATGAGACCCGCGCGGGTGCGGGTCAGCACCCACCACAGGCTGATGACCATGGCCACCGCGGTGGCCATGATGAAAGCACGGGTGGCAGGAAAGGGCGAACAAACAATGCGAACCGCTGTGTCCGTGGCTTGGCAAACCTCACCGCCCGCACCAAACACCAAGGACAAACCCAGTTGGCCATGGTTGATGAGGGTGAACACCGGCCCTTGCAAAAAGGCAGGGGGGCTGAACTCCACCGCCACCCGCCCCCACAATAGTTGCACCAATTCCAGCACGATGTAAGACAAACCGAAAGTGACCAGCAATTCAGACACATGGCCCATCTTGTGGACTTTGCGCAGTACCTTGCTCTCGAAGAAAGCACCGGCTGCGCCAGCCAAGAGGGGCGCCAGCAACAAGGCGGGCCAAAAACCCAAACGGCTCTCTAAGGTATAGCCGAAATAAGCGCCCAACATATAAAAGCTGGCGTGGGCAAAATTGAGTACCCCCATCATGCTGAAGATCAAGGTCAGTCCCGAACTGAGCATGAACAGCAGCAGTCCGTAGCTCAAACCGTTGAGCGAGGAAATCAGGAAAAATTCCATATCAGCAGATGGCCAGACTTAAAAGCAAGAATACTCTTGCTTTAGCTAAGCGCCCTGTACCCATAAAGTAATCAGGAGGGCATCTTCATTTGGCAACTGGTCGGTGTGCTCGAGACATAAGGCTCAAAGGTTTTGACCGGCGCCAAGGTCATGCCCGTATTTTCAGCGCTGTAGGGGAATTTTTTATCCACTTTTTGCCACACGGTCATGTAAAGGGTTTGCTGCATTTGGTGGTCGAGTTTGCGCATTTCCATGTCGCCGTTATAGCCCTTGAATTTATGCCCATGCATCGCTGCGGCAACTTTAACAGGATCGGTAGAGCCCGCTTTGGCCATGGCTTGGGTGAGTAAATCGAAAACACCCATAAAGGCACCAGTGTACAAATCGTCGTTGTACTTGGCTTTGAAGCCTGCCATGTGCTGGCTCATGCGTCCGCCCATGTTGTAGTGGGCATAGCCAATTTGGTAAACACGGCCAGCGCCGCCTTGGCCCAATGCGGTGGGCGTGCCGGTCACACCGGTGTAATAGGTGAAGAAGCGGCCGTTGTAGCCGCCCTCGTTGGCAGCTTTGACCAGCAAGGCCAGGTCTGAACCCCAGTTGCCGGTGATGACAGTATCTGCACCGGAGGCTTTGATTTTGGCAATATAGGGGGCGAAGTCACGCACCTGCGCCAAGGGATGCAGGTCTTCGCCCACAATTTCAATATCGGGGCGCTTGCGGCCGAGATTTTCCTTGGCGTACTTCACCACTTGCTGACCATGCGAATAGTTTTGGTTGAGCAAATAGATTTTTTTAACTTCCTTCATGTCCTTGATATAGGTGGTCATGGCTTCCATCTTCATGGAAGTGTCGGCGTCAAAGCGAAAATGCCAGTAACTGCATTTGCTGTTGGTGAAGTCGGGGTCCACCGCAGCGTAGTTGAGGAAAATAATTTCTTTGCCGGGGTTGCGTTCGTTGTGTTTGTTCACTGCATCGAGCAAAGCACCAGCAACCGAGGAACCATTGCCTTGGGTGATGTAGCGCACGCCCTGGTCCAAAGCGGACTTGAGTTGGTTCAAACTTTCGGCAGGGCTGAGTTTGTTGTCCAAGCCAATGATTTCAAACTTCACCCCAGCAGGGTTGCTTTTGTTGGTTTCTTCTGCAAGGTATTGCAGGGTTTTGAGTTGATTGGAGCCCACAGGCGCCATCAGACCTGACAAGGGGTCAATCCAAGCAATCTTCACAACCTCACCTTTTTGCGCCCAAGCACTGAGAGACAAAAAGCTGAACAGTGTCAGCGCCAGCCAAGATTTACGCGATGCCATATTTATCTCCTGATTGATGTTAACCATAGCCTAATGGTAAAGGGGGTTTACTTTGCTAGGGAATGTCCTAGGCAGGTAATTTATAGGTGCTTAACATTTCACGCAATTTTGTTTTAAGCATTTTTCCTGTCGCCCCTATGGGAATGGCCTCGACAAACACAGCATCATCGGGGATTTGCCATTTCGCAATTTTTCCCTCGTAAAAACTTAACACTTGCTCACGTTCGAGCTTGGCGCCAGGTTTGACCACCACCACCACGATGGGCCGCTCATCCCATTTGGGATGCGGCATGCCAATACAAGCCGCCATCAATACCTCGGGATGCGCCATGGCGATGTTCTCGACATCAATGGAACTGATCCATTCGCCGCCGGATTTGATGACGTCTTTGCTGCGGTCGGTGATTTGCATATAGCCGTCGGCGTCGACGGTAGCGACATCGCCGGTAGGAAACCATCCGTCGATCAAAGGTGAAGCGCCTTCTTGTTTGAAATACTCTTTAATGACCCACGGCCCTTTGACCAACAAATCGCCATAGGCTTTGCCGTCATGGTCTTGTTCTTTGCCGTTGTCATCCACAATTTTGAAATCCAGACCAAAGATCGCACGCCCTTGTTTCATGCGGATTTTCATTTTGTCTTCATCGGACAAGCTCAGGTGTTTGTTTTTCAGCGTAGACAAAGTGCCCAGCGGGCTGAGTTCGGTCATGCCCCAAGCGTGCAGCACTTCAACGCCATACAAGTCGTTGAAGGCATGAATCATGGCGGGCGGGCAAGCCGAGCCACCAATGACGGTTCGCTTCAAATGGTTAAAGCGCAGATCGTGGGTTTTCAAATGGGCTAACAGCATTTGCCAGACGGTAGGCACGCCTGCAGCCAAAGTGACCTTCTCAGTCTCTAAGAGCTCGTAAATCGATTTGCCGTCCAGCGCCGCACCAGGAAAAACCAACTTCGCCCCCACCATGGCCGCGCTGTAAGGGATGCCCCAAGCGCTGACGTGGAACATGGGCACCACCGGCAAGATAGCGTCGCGTGCCGACAAGCACATCACATCCGGCAAGGCACAGGCATAAGCGTGCAAGACGGTGGAGCGGTGGCTGTACAAAGCCGCCTTGGGGTTGCCGGTCGTGCCACTGGTGTAGCACATGCATGAAGCCGAATTTTCATCCAGTGTCGGCCATGCATAGTCGCTCGATTGCTGGCCCATCCAAGCCTCGTAACTGAGCAAGCCGGGTATGCCGGTATCGGCAGGCAGTTGGTCTGCATCGCACAGCGCAACCCAATGCTTCACGGTTGTGCAGCGCTCATGGATTTGCTTGGCAATCGGCAAGAAGCTCATGTCAAAGCACATCACCTCGTCTTCGGCGTGGTTGGCAATCCAGACGATTTGGTCGGGGTGCAGGCGTGGGTTCAGGGTGTGAATCACACGGCCACTGCTGCTCACCCCAAAATACAACTCCAAATGCCTGTAGCCATTCCATGCCAAGGTGGCCACCCGTGCGCCTTGGCCCACCTTCCATTGATCCAAGGCATTGGCCACCTGACGCGAGCGGTGGGCAATGGTGGCCCATGTGCTGCGGTGAATATCGCCCTCCACACGGCGTGACACAATTTCCACGTCCCCATGGTGCTTTTCTGCGAAATCGATCAAAGATGACACAGATAAAGCTTGGTTTTGCATGAGTCCGAGCATGGACAGTCTCCTAGGGTCATCGCCCTGTGGTGGTTAAGGTTGGGGGTATTGTGCACAATCCCTCCATGCCATCTTTAGCCGACCCATTGCCACAGCTCGCATGGCGCAACCGTTTTGCCGCTTTAGGCCCGTCTTTTCACACCTCGGTGAGCGCCACCCCTTTGCGTGATGTGCACTGGGTGGGCCGCAATGAAAGTTTGGCCAAGGGTTTGGGCTTGCCAGACCACTGGTGGCAAGAGCCTGCTGTTTTACAAGCATTGGCTGGAAACCTGGTCTTGCCGGGCAGCCAGCCACTGGCCAGTGTCTACAGCGGCCATCAGTTTGGCGTGTGGGCCGGTCAGTTGGGCGACGGCCGCGCATTGTGGCTAGGCGAAATCGACACGCCCATGGGGCCCCAAGAATTGCAACTCAAGGGCGCGGGCGCCACGCCTTATTCCCGCATGGGCGACGGGCGGGCTGTCTTGCGCTCGAGCATTCGCGAATTTTTATGCAGCGAAGCCATGCATGGCTTGGGCATTCCCACCACCCGCGCTTTGGCCATCGTGGGCTCACCCGACAAGGTATTGCGCGAAGAACTGGAAACCGCGGCGGTGGTCACACGGGTGGCACCCAGTTTTTTGCGATTTGGCCATTTTGAGCATTTCGCCGCCTCTGGCCGCCATGAAGAACTCAAGCAACTCGCCGACTTTGCGATGGCGCAGCACTTTCCTGAACTCTTGGCCACGCCCGAAGGTGTTGAGCGTTACTTGGCCATGCTGGGCATGGTCATGCGCAGCACCGCGTCCTTGCTGGCGCAGTGGCAGTCGGTGGGGTTTTGCCACGGCGTGATGAACACCGACAACATGAGTTTGTTGGGTCTGACCATAGATTACGGCCCGTTTCAATTTCTCGATGGCTTTGACCCCGCGCATATTTGCAACCATTCGGACCATCAAGGGCGCTACGCTTTTGCCCGTCAACCCCAGGTGGCGTTTTGGAATTTGTTTTGCTTGGGCCAAGCTTTGCTGCCGCTTATTCAAGACCAAGAAGCGGTGGTGCAGGTGCTGGATGGCTTTAAAACCCTTTACCCCCAGCAACTCGATAAGCGCATTGCGGCCAAACTGGGCTTGGATGAAGTGCAAGCCAGCGACCATGGCTTGATTGATGCCGCCTTTCGCCTGCTGGCCACAGAACGCACTGACCACACAATTTTTTGGCGACGCTTAAGCCACGCCATGGCAAGCTACGCCGACACCCGAGAAGTGCAAGCTTTTGCAACGGTGCAAGACTTATTTTTAGAACCGTCAGCTTGGCAAGCGTGGTTGGCTCTTTATCTTGAGCGCATTGCCCAGCAAGACTTGGCTCAAGCTGCTGTGCGCATGTTGCGCATCAACCCCAAATTTGTCTTACGTAACCATTTGGGCGAACAAGCCATCACCCAAGCGAAAATAGGCGACTTTTCTGGCGTGTCGACTTTGTTAGAACTGCTCAGTGCCCCCTTTGATGAGCACCCAGGTTTTGAGAATTACGCCGCCTTCCCGCCCGATTGGGCTTCATCCATCTCCATCAGTTGCTCTTCATGACACATCCCGATAAAACCCCACAAGAGTGGCGCGCTTTGCTGGCAGGCAAAGACGCTGAAGCCTTGGCCTATGAAGTCACTCGCCAAGCCGCCACCGAACGTGCTTTCACTGGCCGCTATGAAGACCATTGGGCCAAAGGCCACTACAACTGTATTTGTTGTGACGCCTTGCTGTTTGATGACAGCACCAAGTTTGACTCGGGTTGCGGCTGGCCCAGTTTTTACCAAAGCGCATTGCCTGGCGCTATAGAGGAACGCGTAGACCGTGCCCACGGCATGGTGCGCACAGAAACCGTGTGCGCCAACTGCGGGGCGCATTTAGGCCATGTGTTTAATGACGGCCCCGCGCCCACCGGATTGCGCTACTGCATGAATTCGGCGGCTTTGCAGTTCGCCCCTCAGGACAAGATTTGATATGAAGTTGCTCACCGATTTTTTGCCCATCGCCCTGTTTTTCATCACCTTCAAACTGGCTGGTATTTATGTCGCCACGGCGGTCGCCATTGCAGCAACTTTGCTGCAAATTGGCTGGCTGCATTTCCGCCATGGCAAGGTCGAGCCCATGCAGTGGATCAGTTTGGTCATCATTGTTTTGTTTGGCGGTGCGACCTTGGTGTTTCACGACGACATGTTCATCAAATGGAAACCCACTGTGCTGTATTGGCTCATGGGGGCGGCGCTGATCTTGGGTCATTTCGTGATGAAACGCAATTTTTTACGCAGCTTGATGGGTGCGCAAATCGAACTGCCTGACGACATATGGTTGCGACTGCTGTGGGCCTGGAGCGGTTTTTTTGCGGCCATGGGTGTGCTCAATTTGTGGGTGGCGTTCAATTTCGACCTAGACACCTGGGTCAGCTACAAACTGTTTGGCGGCATGGGTTTGATGCTGGTGTTTGTGGTGGCGCAGGCCTTGTATTTAAGCCGCCACATCAAAACCGATGAAACCAAGACCGAGGAGGCCCCATGAACATCAACGCCGAGCAACTCGAGCAGGCCTTGCGCCAGCAATTAAGCCCTTTTGAGCTGAAAGTTTGGGACGAAAGCGCCGACCACGCAGGTCACAGCGGTTCTGACGGCACAGGCCAAGGCACGCATTTTCGGGTGCGTATTGGCTGCACGGGGTTCAATGGCCTCAGCAGAGTGGCCAAACACCGGCTTGTGTATGATTGCCTCCAAGCATTTATTGCCCAGGGTCTCCACGCTCTGGCCATAGAAGTTGTAGACCCCTCTATTTAATACTCCGAAAGACCCCTTCATGAGATTTTCTTTTCTTCCCCGCGCAGTCGCAGCGGCCGTTTTAAGCCTTTCAAGCATTGCACTGCATGCGCAAAATGTCGCCATCGTGAATGGCAAAGCGGTTCCCAAAAGCCGTTTGAATATGTTGGCCGCTCAGCTCGAGCGTTCTGGCCGTTCGGTGACGCCGGAAATGGAGCAGCAACTTCGCGAAGAAGTCATCATGCGTGAAATATTCATGCAAGAAGCTGAAAAGCAAAGCTTGGACGGCTCTGATGATTACAAAATTCAACTTGAACTTGCCAAGCAAAGTATTTTGATTCGTGAGTTGTTCAACCAATACCAAAAAACCAATCCCATCAGCGAGGATGATGTCAAAGCCGAATACGACAAATTTATCGCCAGCAGCAGCGGCAAAGAATACCGCGCACGCCACATCTTGGTGGAAAAAGAAGATCAAGCCAAGGCCATCATTGCCAGCTTGAAAAAAGGTGGGAAGTTTGAAGACATCGCCAAAAAGCAATCCAAAGATCCAGGTTCTGGTGCCAATGGCGGCGACCTCGATTGGGCCAATCCCGGCAGCTTTGTCAAAGAGTTCTCCCAAGCCATGGTGGCGCTCAAAAAGGGCCAATTCACCGACACAGCAGTGAAGACCCAATTTGGTTTTCACATCATCCGCTTAGACGACACCCGCGAAACACCCGTGCCTAAGTTTGATGAAGTGAAGCCGCAAATTCTTCAGCAAATGCAGCAAGGCAAATTGACTGAGTATCAGCAAAGCTTGCGCGAAAAAGCCAAGATCGAATAAAGCCTTTTCTGCCTAAGCTAAAGTGCCCTTTCTAGGGCATTTTTTATTTCTGTTGGACTTTGAGAATATGCGCCAAGCTGAAGGTTTCGCTGGTCAGCAACTTGGTGGTGCGAATCTTTTCAAATTCGTTGAGTATGCTGGTCGCGTCCGTATGGTTGTGCAGCAACAACTTGATCACCGATTCAATTTTTTGGTGCACAAGCTGCGTTTTGGCCAAAGCTTTGTTGGCTTGGTCGGTGTTGGCAGCCAACCCCGTTTCAGCGTGCTGTGCTTCTTGCAAATCCTGAACCAGCAAATTCAGGTCGTGTTTAAGGTGCTCAGTGAATTCCACCAAGGCGTATAAAGTATCAGCAAGTTCACGGTCGCGGGTCAAACTCATATGTTTGTTGATCCTACATTAATTTTGTTAATTATCAAGTTATCCAAGCACGGGCATTTCGCCACAAACCCATCCACAGGCTGAAGTCTGAGCCCTCTTGCACATCAGAGGGGTCATAGCTGAATTGAAGTTTTCTAAAGACTCTCTCGGGGTGCGGCATCATGGCTGTGAATCGCCCATCTGCAGTGGTGACCGCTGTCAGACCTTCAGGGCTGCCATTGGGGTTGAAAGGATAAGCCTGTGTGGCACGACCATGGTTGTCCACAAAGCGCATGGCGGCCAACACTTGGGCCGCATCACCTTGTTGCGAGAAATTGGCAAAACCTTCGCCATGGGCGACCGCGATAGGCGCTCTGGCCCCTGCCATGCCCTTGAAAAACAGACTCGGAGAATCCAGCACCTCAACCATCGCCAAGCGGGCTTCAAAACGCTCGCTTTGGTTGTGCGTGAAGCGCGGCCAGTGCGCAGCACCTGGGATGATTTGGACCAGTTCGGCAAACATTTGACAGCCATTGCACACGCCCAAGCCAAAGCTGTTTTGCCGCTCAAAAAAAGCTTGGAATTGATCGTTGAGCGCGTCGTTGAACAAAATACTTCGCGCCCAGCCCACGCCCGCGCCCAAGGTGTCGCCGTAGCTGAAGCCGCCGCAAGCCACCAAGCCTTGAAAGTCTTTTAAGTTGGCTCGGCCTTGTTGCAAGTCGGTCATGTGAATGTCGTAAGCCTCAAAACCTGCTTCAGTGAAAGCGTAGGCCATTTCCACATGCGAATTCACGCCCTGCTCGCGCAGCACCGCCACCCTCGGGCGTGCAGTGTGAACAAAAGCAGATGTGGGGGGCGGGTCAAAAAAATGAGGCGGCAAGTAAAGGTGCAAACCTGGGTCGCTGGGGTCGCCCGCAGCAGCATGTTCGGCATCGGCGCAATCAGGGTTGTCGCGTTCGCGAGCGATTTTCCAACTCACGCTGTCCCAGACTTGATGCAGGTCAAGCAACCCCGCCGCAAAAATTTCCTTGGCGTCACGCCACACCGTGATGGCAGCAGGCGTGTTGGCTGAGGCTGTGCGGGTCTTGCCAATCACATGGCTGTGGGCTGACAAACCATGTTGACGCAAAACTTGCATCACGGTATCGCGTTGGGCCGTGGCCACTTGAATCACCACACCCAACTCTTCATTCAACAAGGCTTGCAAACTCAGTTCTTCGCGTCTGGCACCCACTTGTTGTGCCCAGTTTTTGCTGTCGCCATGGTCGGCGCGGCTGTCGCTCACGCCGTCGCCTTCGGTGACCAGCAAATCGATATTCAGGTCCACGCCCACGTGGCCCGCAAAAGCCATTTCACACACTGTGGCCCACAGGCCGCCATCGCTCTTGTCGTGGTAAGCCAAAAGCAGGCCTTGTTGTCGTAAATCATTGATGGCATGAACCAGATGCAGCAAGTCTTGCGGGTCATCAAGGTCGGGGGTGGCTCCACCGGCTTGGTCCAAGATTTGCGCCAGCATGCTGGCCCCCATGCGCTTTTGGCCCTTGCCTAAATCGATCAACACCAAGCTGCTGTCTGAGGTCGATTGAAGCTGCGGGGTTAAATTGCCGCGCACATCGTCCAAAGACACAAACGCAGTGACGATCAAACTGACCGGCGAGGTCACTTGCCTTTGCGCGCCCTGCTCGCTCCAACGGGTGCGCATGGACAAGCTGTCTTTGCCCACGGGTATGGAAATACCCAAGGCGGGACACAGCTCTAACCCCACGGCTTTGACCGTGTCGTAAAGGGCAGCGTCTTCGCCCGCCTCGCCGCAGGCGGCCATCCAATTGGCGGAGAGCTTGACCCTGTCCATCTGAAAAGGTGCAGCAAGCAAATTGGTGATGGCCTCGGCCACCGCCATGCGCCCAGATGCTGCGGGGTTGAGCGCGGCGATGGGGGTGCGCTCGCCCATGCTCATGGCCTCGCCCGCATGGCCTTGGAAATCAGCCAAGGTGATGGCGCAGTCGGCCACCGGCACTTGCCACGGACCCACCATGGGGTCGCGGTGGCTTAAGCCACCGACAGTTCGGTCGCCAATGGTGATCAAAAACCGTTTGCTGGCCACCGTGGGATGCGACAAGACCTGAATCAGCGCGTCTTGCAAACCCACATCGGTCAAATTTAAAGGAGGTGAATGCCGCTGGATTCGTTGCACATCACGCTGCATCTTGGGTGGTTTGCCCAGCAGCACCTCCAGCGGCATGTCCACCGGCGTGATGGCCGCAGCGTCTTTCACCACCAATTGCGGCTTGGCCGTGGCTTTGCCCACCACCGAGAACGGGCAACGCTCGCGCTCACAAAAGAAAGCAAACTGCGGCAAAGACTGGGGATCGATGGCCAAGACATAGCGCTCTTGGCTTTCGTTGCTCCAAATTTCACGCGCCGACATGCCTGATTCTTCCAAATGCACTTGGCGCAAATCAAAGCGTGCGCCGCGTCCTGCATCATTCACCAACTCGGGAAAAGCATTGGATAAACCACCCGCGCCCACATCGTGGATGGCGAGTATGGGGGTCATCGCACCCAATGCATTGCAATGGTTGATGACCTCTTGGGCGCGGCGCTGAATCTCGGGGTTGCCGCGTTGCACGGAATCGAAATCCAAGGCCACGCTGTTGCTGCCGCTGGCCAAGGAACTGGCAGCACCCCCGCCCATGCCAATGCGCATGCCAGGGCCGCCGAGTTGAATCAACAGGGTACCCGGTGGGAATTCAATTTTTCGGGTCAGCTCGCGCTGCACCACGCCTATGCCACCGGCGATCATGATGGGCTTGTGGTAGCCGCGTTGCACGCCGTCAACCACTTGCTCGTATTCGCGAAAATAACCTAAAAGATTGGGACGACCAAATTCATTGTTGAAGGCCGCGCCGCCCAAAGGGCCCTCGGTCATGATCTGCAATGCACTGGCCATGTGCGCCGGTCGGCCCAGACTGCTGCCCCACAGCTTAGACACGCTAAAACCGGTCAATCCCGCCTTGGGCTTGGCGCCGCGCCCAGTGGCGCCTTCGTCGCGGATTTCGCCGCCCGCACCCGTGGCAGCACCGGGGAAAGGAGCAATAGCGGTGGGGTGGTTATGGGTTTCCACTTTCATCAAAATATGTTGCACACCCGGCGACTTGTCATAGCGCGGCATGAAACCGGTCAAGGGAGCCGCAAATTTTTCAACTGTGTGGCCCTTCATGATGGCCGCGTTGTCGGAGTAGGCCACCACCGTATGTTGGGGTGAGGTGGCGTGGGTGTGGCGAATCATGCCAAACATGCTGTGGCTTTGGGCAAGGCCGTCGATGCTGAAACTGGCGTTGAAAATTTTGTGGCGACAGTGCTCGCTGTTGGCTTGGGCGAACATCATCAACTCAGCGTCGCTGGGGTTGCGCCCCATGTGGGTGAAGGCCTGCAGCAAATAGTCAATTTCATCCTCGGCCAAAGCCAAGCCCGAATCGGTATTGGCCTGCACCAAAGCTTGGCGACCCTGGGCTTGTATATCGACAAAACTCAGGGCAAGGGCAGACAAAGGCTGAAACAACGCATGGGATTCCTGCTGGATGTGCCACAAAGATTCGGTCATGCGGTCATGCAGCAAAGCTTGAATCGCCAGCCATTGTTCGGGTGTCAGGACAGCGCTTATTTTCAGGCGGTATTGGACCAAGCGTTCGATACGTTGCACTGCAAACCCACAGTTGCGGGCGATGTCGCTGGCTTTAGAGGCCCAAGGCGAGACGGTTCCCACACGCGCAGAGACCCAGCACACCTGTTCCAGCGAAGGGTCAACAGGGACAGGACTTGCAACCGCATCAAGCAAGCGGGCCATGCGAACACTGTCGCTTTGGCTCAAAGCTTGGGAGGTGGCCACCAAAAAAACCTGCAGCGTTTGCAAACCGCTGACCGAGGGGGCTTGTAGCTGCAAGCTTTGCAGCAATCGTTGGGTTTTAAAGGGGCTGAAGGCTTGGCCGCCTTCGAAAGTGCTGATCAGAACGGTCACGGGCAAGCCTGGTTGGGGATGGGTGCAAAAGCGGGGTCAGCAAGATCCTGACGGTTCCATTTTACGGTCATGAACATGGCCAAAATGCTCAGTCCAGCGAGCCTGAGATAATTTGCGCCATGAGCATCACCATCAAAGACGAGCAAGGCATACAAGGTATGCGTTTAGCGGGGCGCTTGGCCTCAGAAGTACTGGATTTCTTGACCCCCCATGTACAGATTGGCGTGACCACCAACGCTTTGGATCAATTGGCCCACGACTACATCACCCAAGTTCAGCTGGCCATTCCCGCGCCACTGAACTACGCCCCAAATGGCTACAACCCCTATCCAAAGTCGATTTGCACCTCCATCAACCACCAAGTCTGTCACGGCATACCGAATGACAAGGTCTTGAAAAAGGGCGACATCGTCAACATCGATATCACCGTCATCAAAAATGGCTGGCATGGCGACACCAGCCGCATGTTTGTGGTGGGCGAAGGCTCTATCGCTGCCAAGCGCTTGTGCGCCATGACTTACGAAGCCATGTGGCATGGCATTGTCAAGGTCAAGCCTGGTGCGCGCCTTGGCGATATTGGCCACGCCATACAACTGTTTTCCGAGGGCTTGGGCTTTTCAGTGGTGCGCGAGTTTTGTGGCCATGGCATCGGGCAAGTGTTTCACGAAGAACCTCAGGTGTTGCACTACGGCAAGCCCGGCACCTTGGAAGAGTTGCGTGCTGGCATGACCTTCACCATTGAGCCTATGGTCAATGCCGGCAAAAAAGACATACGCGAAACAGGCGACGGCTGGACCATCGTCACCCGCGACCATTCTTTGTCTGCGCAATGGGAGCACACCATTTTGGTGACCCCCACCGGCTATGAAGTGCTGACCTTGTCCCAAGGCAGCCCGCCCTTGCCTGCTTTTGTCACCACGACATCTTGTTAACACGCAGCGAGTTCAACCATCACTGAATTCAAGCAACGCAAAAAAGCCCTGTTGGCAGCTTGCGCTGCGCAACAAAGTCTGCGTGGAGCGCGTCGTGTTCGGCAGCATTTGCGCCAACTCAGTCAACTTTGTGACGACAGCCTGAGGGTTTTATGGAAAGCCGCTGACATGCCAGCCAAGGCTTGTCTGGTGGCCGTGGGCGGCTACGGTCGCCAAGCTTTGTTTCCTTATTCGGATGTCGATGTCTTGCTGCTGTTGCCAGACGATATGTCGCCCCAAGACGATCCGAATTTACGCGAGGCTATTGAGCGCTTCATTGGCAGTTGCTGGGACGAGGGGCTGGAAATCGGCTCCAGTGTTCGCAATCTTCAAGAATGCATGCTAGAAGCTGCTGGCGACATCACCGTGCAAACCTCCATGCTCGAAGCCCGACGGATTTGGGGCGATGAGACGCTGTTTGCAGCTTTCAGCACGGGGTTTCAACAACAACTCGAGCCACGCGCCTTCTTCACGGGAAAAACCTTGGAGATGGGCCAGCGCCACACCAAGTTTGACAACTCGCCCTACTCGCTAGAGCCCAATTGCAAAGAGTCGCCAGGAGGATTGCGCGACTTGCAAATGCTGTTGTGGTTGGCCAAGGCCAGTGGCTTGGGTGAGTCTTGGCAAGATTTGGCCACCCATCAGATGGTCACGCCGCTAGAGTTACGCCAACTTGCGCGTAATGAAGAGTTGCTCTCGCTGATGCGTTGGCGACTGCACTACATTGCCCAACGCCGAGAAGACCGTTTGGTGTTTGATTTGCAAACCTCGGTGTCGCAAGACCTGGGGCTGGCCCCCCCACCCACGGAGCAACGTCACGCCCGACGCGCCAGTGAGGCGCTGATGAAGCACTATTACTGGGCTGCCAAAGCGGTAACGCAGCTCAACCAAATCGTTCACCTGAATATGCAGGAATGGTTGTTCGAACAAACCACCGCCCATCCACCCCGCCCTTTGAATGAGCGCTTTGCGGAAAAATCGGGCATGCTCGATGTGCTGGATGACAACTTATACCAACGCCATCCCGAAGCCATTTTGGAAACCTTTTTGCTCTACCAAGAAACTGTAGGCATCAAAGGTTTTTCAGCCCGAACCTTGCGCGCTTTGTACAACGCTCGGTCTTTGATGGATGCGGCGTTTCGCCGCAATCCCGTCAACCGGGCCATGTTCATGCGCATACTGCAAACCCCGCAAGGCATCACCCATGCCATGCGCTTAATGAACCAGACCTCGGTGCTGGGGCGTTACCTGTGGGTTTTCAGGCGCATCGTCGGGCAAATGCAGCATGACTTGTTTCATGTCTATACCGTGGACCAGCATATTTTGATGGTGCTGCGCAATGTGCGGCGCTTCTTCATCGTCGAGCATGCCCATGAATACCCTTTTTGTTCGCAACTGGCAGCGGGTTGGGAGCAACCCTGGATTTTGTATGTGGCTGCGCTTTTTCACGATATTGCCAAGGGACGAGGCGGCGACCACTCCGATTTGGGCGAGCAAGACGTGCGTGTGTTTTGCCGCCAGCATGGTGTCTCTAAGGACGACACCCAGTTGATTGCATTTTTGGTGCGCGAGCACCTGACCATGAGCCGCGTCGCTCAAAAAGAAGACTTGAGTGACTCAGAGGTCATACAAGGCTTTTGTCAACGGGTGGGTTCAGAGCGTTATTTGCGAGCGCTTTATTTATTGACTGTAGCGGATATTCGCGGCACCAGTCCCAAGGTGTGGAATGCATGGAAAGGCAAATTGCTCGAAGACCTTTACCGCGCAAGTGCCGCCGTGCTGGGTGGCCAAACCCACGACCCCGATGCCGTGGTGGAGACCCGCAAGCGCCAAGCCTTGGAAACCCTCAACCTGTATGCCATGCCTTTTGAATCACATAAAGATTTATGGGCCAGTTTGGATGTGGGCTATTTCATGCGCCACGAAGCAGCAGACATTGCTTGGCATACCCGTCAGTTATCGCGTCCTTTGGCGCTGGCCAAAGCCGCAGGCGTCGCGCCCAGTGTGACCGTCAAAGCCCGTTTATCGCCCTTGGGTGAAGGCCTGCAAGTGATGGTCTACACGCCCGATCAAACCGATTTGTTTGCGCGAATTTGCGGCTATTTCGACCAAGCTGGTTTTAGCATTTTGGATGCCAAAGTGCATACCGCACGCAATGGCTTTGCGATCGACACTTTCCAAGTGGTCACCCCTATGCACGACACACACTACCGAGAATTGACGGTGATGGTGGAGAACGATTTAAAGCAAGCGATAGAGACTGCTGGCCCCTTGCCTAAGGCCTCGAAGGGTCGGGTTTCAAGACGTGTGAAGAGTTTTCCTGTGGCACCTCGCGTGAGTTTGCAGCCCGATGAAAAAGCCCAACGCTGGCTGTTGACCATTTCAGCCAGTGACCGCGTGGGCTTGCTGTACGGCGTGGCGCAAGTCTTGGCGCATCACCACATCAATGTGTTGCTGGCCAAAGTCACGACGCTGGGTGAGCGGGTGGAAGACACTTTTTTAATTGATGGCGCGGCTTTGCAACACAACCGTCAACAACTCGATTTGGAAACCGAGTTGCTGGGCGTCATGGGCCAACACTAGGCTGAGTCAGTACCAACAAGCCGGCCTCGTCGAGCACCGGAATATTCAAACTCAAGGCTTTTTCTAGCTTGCTGCCCGCTGCTTCACCAGCAATCACCCCAGTGGTTTTCTTGCTCACACTGCCCGCTACTTTGGCACCCGCCGCTTCAAGCAAGCTTTGGGCTTGTTCGCGGGACAAAGTGGGCAAGGTGCCGGTGATGACGTAAGTGTGACCCGCCAGCGGCAAATCCAGTCTGCCTTGAGGGTCAGCTTCCGGCCAATGCACGCCACACGCTTGCAATTGCTCCACCACTTCGCGGTTATGCGCTTGGTCGAAAAAGGTGCGCAAGCTTTGCGCAACAACCGGGCCCACATCGTGTACCTGCAGCAACTGCTCGATGCTGGCATTCATGATGGCGTCGATGCCGCCAAAGTGACGCGCCAAGTCCTTGGCGGTCGCCTCGCCCACATGCCGAATACCCAAGCCAAACACAAAGCGCGGCAAAGTGGTGGATTTTGATTTCTCTAAACTGCTCAACAAATTGTGGACTGATTTTTCACCCATGCGCTCTAAGCTGGCCAAATGGCTAAAACCCAGTTTGTAAACATCAGCCAAGGTCTTGACCAGACCAGAGTCCACCAGTTGATCAACCAGCTTCTCGCCCAAATCTTCAATTTCCACAGCACGGCGGTGAGCAAAATGCAAAATGGCCTGCTTTTGTTGGGCGCTGCAAAAAAGCCCGCCCGTACAGCGGTAGTCGGCCTCACCTTCTTCGCGCACGGCTTGGCTGGCGCACACGGGGCAATGACGTGGCATGGTGAACACCGCCGCCTCGGTCAGCCTTTTCTCCATCAAGACAGAAACCACCTCGGGAATCACGTCGCCTGCTCGGCGCACCACCACCGTGTCGCCCACTCGAACATCTTTGCGCCGCGCTTCATCTTCGTTGTGCAAGGTGGCATTGGTCACCGTCACGCCGCCTACAAACACGGGGGCCAGTTTGGCCACGGGGGTGAGCTTGCCGGTGCGCCCCACCTGAATATCGATGGCCAGCACCGTGGTCAATTCCTCTTGGGCTGGAAATTTATGCGCCACCGCCCAACGCGGCTCGCGGCTGACCATGCCCATCAGGCCTTGTTGACGAATACTGTTGACTTTGTACACCACGCCATCGATATCAAAAGGCAATTGATCGCGCAGCTTGCCAATCTGCGCATGAAATTGCACCAAGCCTTGGGCGCCACTCACAGTTTGGGTTTGTTCGGCCACAGGAAAGCCCCAGGCTTTGAGGCATTGCAGCACCTCGGCTTGCGTGACATAGTCTTGTAAACCCCACAAAGTGGTTTCCAAGGGCGAGAGCGCTTGTGGGGTTGACGGATGAAAGTGCAAGGCGTAAGCAAAAAAACTCAAAGGTCTTTGGGCGGCAATTTGTGGGTCGAGTTGACGCACCGCGCCGGCTGCGGCGTTGCGCGGGTTGACAAAGGTTTTCTCGTTTTTGATACCCGCCGCAATGCGGTGTCGTTGGCGTTCATTCAGGGCTTCAAAATCATCGCGGCGCATGTAGATTTCACCGCGTACTTCCACATCGGGCGGTGCTTGGGGCGAGAGCCGCAGAGGAATTTGCCCAATCGTGCGAATATTGTGGGTCACGTCTTCGCCGGTTTCACCGTCGCCACGGGTGGCGGCTTGCACCAACACATGGTTGCTGTAGCGCAAGCTGATCGCCAAGCCGTCAAATTTCAATTCGGCCACATAAGCCACAGCAGCGTCGCTGTCGCTGAGTTGCAACTGCTTGCGCACCCTTTGGTCAAACGCCACAGCGCCTTGGTCGCTGATGTCGGTTTCGGTATGAATGCTGAGCATGGGCACGCGGTGGGCCACGCTGGCAAAGGCGTCCACTGCGGCGCCGCCCACGCGCTGGGTAGGGGAGTCGGGTGTGAGCAGTGTGGGGTCAGTCGCCTCTATGGCTTGCAGCTCTTTGAACAGCCGGTCGTATTCGGCGTCGGGGATGCTGGGCGCGTCCAGCACATAGTAGCGGTGGGCATGCTCGTTTAAAAGTTGCCGCAGTTGAGCTGCTCGGTCTTGCATGAATCGCCTAGCTGAACAAACGGCGCGCCTGCAAAGAGCCCGCCGCCAAGTCCCTGCCCGCCAGCGCTTGGTAAAGACTCTTCAAATCGTTGTCGATGATTTGAATCGCCGCCTCAGACAGGGTTTGACCATTGTCATCGGTGATTTGGCCATCCATGGATTGCGCCAAGGCTTGGGCTGCTTCGCACAGACGCGAAAAACCCTGCTCGGCAGGCGCTACCTGCGGCACATCCAAACTGATGCTGATGCTGCGTAACGCAGATTGATTGGGATCTTCGGCCATGGCGGCTCGGGCATCAAAACTCAAGACCAGCACAGGCGCAGACCCCGGCGAAGACGCCGCAATCACCATGCGCCCAGGAATCACGCCGGGGACAAATCCCATACGTGCGGCTTGTTGCTGCACGTAGCCTGGGCTCCAAGCGGCTTTACGCGAGGCAATCGTGAAGCTGAGTTGTGCATCATGGGAAGCGGCAAATTGATCCAGTTCTCGCGCATGTGCAATCGCCTCGGTCATGTCGGGCAGTTCGGGCGTAACACCAAAGTTGTCCGCATAGGTTTGCGCTTTGACAATAAATTCAGAAAACTCAATATCGTTCAAAGGGCCTTGTCGGTTAGCTACTTGAATGCCCGCTTGAAAAGCACTGTAGAAAAAACCGGCTTGCAGGCTTTGCCATTCGCCAGTGTCGGCGTTCAAGCCCTCGACAATAAAGAGCTTGCTACCCACCCTGCGCACCGGTGGAAGTGCGGCCAACGCCGCATCACCGGATACAGGGGTATCCAACTCCATGCTGGCAATGACATCGATCAAAGCGTCGAGCTGGCCGCGCTGGTCCGGTTGGGGAAACTCTTGCGCCAAGTCAGAAAAACCCATGGCACTGTCGGGGTGCAGGGGCAAAGAAGCGTTTGCCAAGCTATCGCCGGCCGACAAGGCATCGAGTTCTTCTGACGTGAGAAGGGGTTCGGCTTGCTTGGGTTGGTTTTGACGAGCGGCCCACGTGTTGTAAGCCACCAAGACCACCAACACCACGCCACCCACAATGGCTAACCAAATTTGCAAATTGCTCATAGCTTGGCCGTGGGCTCTACCAAGCTCACCGCCGACTCCATGTCAACTGCCACTATGCGCGACACACCTTGCTCTTGCATGGTCACGCCAATCAGTTGTTCGGCCATTTCCATGGCGAGTTTGTTGTGCGAGATATACAAAAACTGGGTCTCTGCAGACATGCGGGTGACCAACTTGGCATAGCGCTCAGTGTTGGCATCGTCCAGTGGTGCGTCCACCTCATCGAGCAAGCAAAACGGCGCGGGGTTGAGTTGAAAAATAGCAAACACCAAGGCAATCGCCGTGAGGGCTTTCTCGCCACCCGAGAGCAAATAAATAGTTTGGTTTTTCTTGCCCGGCGGCTGGGCCATGACTTGCACACCAGAGTCCAAAATTTCGTCGCCAGTCATCACCAACTTGGCCGTGCCCCCGCCAAATAGCTCGGGGAACATCAGCCCAAAATGCTGGTTCACCGTCTCAAAGGTGTCGCCTAAAAGCTGACGTGTTTCACCATCGATTTTGCGAATCGCGTCCTCCAGTGTGGTGATGGCTTCATTCAAATCGGCAGACTGGGTATCCAAAAAGTTTTTGCGTTCACGCGCCGTACCCAGCTCTTCCAAGGCGGCCAAATTGACAGCGCCCAAGGCTTGAATATCACGTTGAAGGTGGTCGATTTCTGAGGACAAGCCAGCCAGTTTGACGCTTTGGCTCTCGATTGTTGCAGCCAGAACCTCAAGATCGGTTTGCGCGTCTTGCAGCAACTGGTCGTATTGCTCAAAGCCCAAACGAGCGGCTTGCGATTTGAGTTGCAAGTCGACAATGCGTTGGCGCAGGGGTTCGAGCAGATGCTCGGTTTTGAGTCGCTCTTCATTACTGGCACGCAAACGGTTGGTCAGGTCATCGTATTCATTGCGCTTAGCTGACAACAGGGTTTGCCGCTCGACTTGCAATGCCAAGGCATCTTGCAAGCCAGCACGCGCTGGAGTGTCGCTAAGCAAGTTGAGTTCTTCTTGTTGTTTGCCATGCTCGGCATTCAAGTTGGTCATTTGCTGTGCCGCTGTGTCTTGGGTGCGCTGCAACTCTTGTTGGCGCGCTTGCAGGCCGCGCACTTGGAACTCGGCTTCTTGGCATTGCTTGTCGGTTTGCAACAGCGTTTCGCGCAATGCTTGAAATGCCTTTTCCTGTATCAGTTGAGTGTCTTGCAATTGGGCGTGGCGCTCTTGGGTTTGCGCCAGTTGCATGTCCAGCTCTTCAAAGCGAACTTGAGCGGCTTGTTGCTTTTGCTCTAGGGCGCTCGATTGGGTTTGTAATTCAGCCGCCTCAGAGGCCAATCGGCCCTGACGTTCGCGCACCTGTTGGGCTTGTTGCTGCAAGCGCAGCACATCCACATTCAGCGCATGGGCCGCGGCTTGCGCTTGGCTGGCTTGTTGACGCAGTTGGCCTCTTTGCAAAGCAGCTTGTGCGGCGGCGGACTCTGCCTTGGCGAGTTGCGAGCGGGCTTCTTCAGCAATTAAAGACTGGGCACGCATTTGTTTGTCCAAATTGTCAATCTCTTGCGCTCTGGCCAAGAGTCCCGCCTGTTCAGAGTCTTGGGCATAAAAATGCACGCTGTGCAAACCCACGGCATGGCCTTGAGGAGTGAAAATAGATTCACCGGCTTGCAACTTGTCACGTAAAGACAGCGCGGCGTCTAAATGGGGCGCTGTGTAGCAACCGCTCAACCAATCGGCCAACAAACCTTTCAAGCCCGCGTCATCAACAATGACCTGGTCTAAAAGAAGTGGCAAAGATGCAGACTTGTTGGCAAGCACCGACACCGCAGGACTGAAAAAACTCAATTTCGCCAAAGGAACATCGGACGCGAAAGATTTAACCGTGTCTAGCTTACTTACCTCCAAAGCCGCCAAGCTTTCACGCAAAGCGGCCTCAAACGCTTGTTCCCAGCCAGCGGTGACTTGAACCCGACTCCACAGCGGCTTTAAGCTTTGCAGACCGTGTTTGGCTAACCAAGGCACCAAGCGCTCATCGGTTCGCAGTTTTTCTTGCAGGGCGCTCAAGGCTTGGTGGCGGGCTTGTAACTCGACGAGTTTGGCCGATTGTTGGT
>Ga0209768_10000769_pt1 | contig 21188 bp, 29 predicted proteins | sample LauGreSBDMM110SD_3_FD_187564 | JGI IMG/M metagenome (GOLD analysis project Ga0209768, IMG submission 187564) | Freshwater lake microbial communities from Lake Michigan, USA - Sp13.BD.MM110.SD (SPAdes) (version 2) | ecosystem: Environmental > Aquatic > Freshwater > Lake | place: Lake Michigan... | reverse complement strand
TTTCCTGAAGTTCATAAAAAGCTATCAGCTATCAGCTATTACTATTACATTTTATAGTTGAGTAATTTTTTTTTATAAATATTTTATTTAAATGACTAAGAATTCAAACAAAAATAATATATTATAAAATATACTTAAATAACTACTCCTATTAAGAGTATAATGCCTAAGAAAGTAGTTAAGACCGAAAATACTGAAAAGTCCGAACCTACTCCTGTTATTGAAACTGTACCAGTACCAGTACCAGTACCCGTACCCGTACCAGATGTAAAGGAGGATGATATGTCCAATGCTTATACCGAAGTGAATACCAAACTTGCTTTGATGCGTCAGCAATTGTCTTCTCTTATTGTAGAGTTTAAGGCACTTCAGAAGCGAGCGGAGCGTGAGCTTAAGGCAGTACAGAAAGCTGGCAATAAGCGTAAGCAACGTAATGCCACACGTGCCCCAAGTGGATTTGTAAAGCCAACACTTATTAGTGACCAGCTTGCTGAGTTTCTTGGAAAGGAAAAGGGTAGTCTTATTGCACGAACTGAAGTAACTCGTGAAATCAATGCCTACATTCGTGCCAATCAACTTCAAGACCCAGCAAATGGACGTAAGATTAACCCAGATGCAAAGCTTAAAAAGCTTCTAACCCTAAATGAAACCGATGAACTTACTTACTTCAATCTTCAGAGGTACATGAGTCAGCATTTTCAGAAGATGGTTAAGCCAGTCTAAAAAAATTGAATATTTATAAATTAAAAAATCATAAAGAATGTCCGTGGTTGTATGTCCGCATTGTAAAGAGTATATTTTAATTCAAGAACTAAACTGTGGAATTTTTCGTCACGGCGTTGTAAAAACAACGGGTGAACAAATACCTTCACATGCCTCAAAAGAGGAATGTGAAGCTTACCTAAAAGATAATTTAATTTATGGGTGTGGGAAACCATTTGAAATTCGAAATCAAGACATACGTAGATGTGACTATATATGACGTTTCGTTTGCTTTTTATAACGTTTATGTCTTCGACTTTTACCACCTAAAGGTTTTATTTTATTTATTTCAGTTTCAATCATTTCATCTATCTCTGGGCCTGTTAACTTACATTCACTGCCAATATTATATATAAGATTGGCAAAAATGATGTAATTGTCGTCATTCGTCTTTTCAAGAACCGCTATTTTTTTATTCAATTCGTTAACTGTATTTTATATGTTGTACAACTGTTTCCTATATACATTTTATTTATTAATTATGTCTACCATTGTGTAACGCAAGCTATCTCAAATCGCACGATTCTGATTTTTTTGATTTAACTATTTCCATACTTTAAGTCTTCGTTTTGTTAGTTTTTTGTTACGTTTGTGTCTTCGACTTTTACAAGTTGATCCGCCGTCGTTAATTCCCGAATATTCTGGTGTAAACGTGTTATGTTTCTCGTTGTCAAAGAATTCATCTTTAATTCCCAAATTTTCCTCGTTGCCAACGAATTCATCTTTAATTCCCAAATTTTCTAATTTTTGTCTTTCATCTGTAAACGGAAAATGCGTCTTAATATGTTCCTCGTTGTCAACGATTCTTTTTATAAATTTGTTGGATTCGTTTTCATTTATAAAAGGTGTGGTTTTTAAACTGATTATAAATTTTTTATAAACACGTATCATATCGTTATATTTTTTAATCGTTTTCAAGGTATTGGCTAATGTTTTATTTTGTTCACCATACGGAACAACACGTGATGTAAAAAAGTTAGACATCTTTTTTTCTAAATAATATACAGGCGGATCAGGATCAGGCGTAGTTTTTTCTTTCAAATGCCAAAGCTCTAAAACGTCCTTTTCTACATTTGTTATTTTATCATTGAAAACGTCCTCATATTTCTCATCTTTTATGTTATCTTTTAAATCGTCGTCTGTTTTTAATTTTTGTATAAAATCTAAATAAACAGATCTTATCTTAGATAATCTTTCAACCTCGTTCAATGACAGCTCAACCTGTCTAACTCTGTCATTATACGCCTCTTGTGAAATGTAAAATTTTTTTCTCCCAAAAAAATTTCTAAAAAATCTAGACATATTTAAAGTAAATATTTTATTACCTAAATATTAAAGGTAAAATTCAGAGGCGTTTTATTTTGATAGACACATAAAGCTTTATTTAGAGAACACAATTCTCTGCATAACTGCCTAAACACTTTAGGTGTAAATTCTTTTCTTTTTTCAATGAGTTGCTTTTTAGTCAAAGGGTTTTTTTGATGAATAAAAAAAGAATAATAATCAATGTAAGAATAAGTCGTTTGATACTTATAAAACATGCTTTTTTGAATTCCGTCTACTTCTACTTCAGAAATAAGTTGAGTTTGATATTGTTTTAAGCATTTTAAGACACTATGAAAGACAATCATTGCATTATCGGGTTGAACTTGAAGTTGTATGTATGTAACAGTTCCACACCGAAATGCCTCACAATCAATTTTAATATCATAAATATAATGATGTTTGGTACGAAGTTCTTCAAATAATAAATCATGTAAAAGTAGTTTGAAATACGGTAGAAAATAGGTTTGTAAATTGGACGGAAACCCCAGTAAAATAGTTGTTATTTTTTTATTGTATTTTGTAAAAATGATATCATGGCGATTCGTAAAACAGTCAATGTCAGGCAAGAGTCTACCTACTTTTGGTTTTAAATATTGATGAAAGAGGGATTCAATCGAACTATCATAACTACCATACACTAAAAATAGTATATTTTCAGTATTAAACGCATCGTAGGATTTTTGCACCTCTTTCAAAGTTAATGTATTGACAATTTTTAATTGTAAAGAAACATCTTCTGCATATTGAATTCCTTCAATACTATAAAAATGTTTATGAAATACGTCATTCAACTTATTATCATCAACATTTAAATCGAGTAATTCATCCACCACTGCTTTTTTCTCTTTCTGTAACGTAGAACCTGAGAATAACGCATGGGTAATAATCGTTGATAAATAGCGAACCATGTCAGGAATGTCTGGCTTTGTACCTTGTATATAATATTTCATAATTGATTTATCCGTAGAGGCATTTACGTATACGCCTCGTTTTCTCCAGTAATCAATGCATGACGTTTTACACTTTTCCCATGATGAAATTAATACATGTTCTAATAAATGATTTACGCCTGTCGTATATTTGGTTTCATGGATAAACCCAGAATGAACAACTGCTTCTAAATGAATTACTTTATTTGGTTCGTGTATAAACAAAAACGGATATCCTTGTATTTTTTTTTTGACTATCATATATTATAACAGGTTTTCAATACGTTGAATGACCTCTTCCGATAAAACAGAAGGGAATGCAATGTTAAACTTAATGATAAGCTTTCCTACATTTGAGTCTCGTTTCATTCCCATTCCTAATATTTCTTTTACATAGGAAGGATGAATAATATTACCTTTGGGGTTATTGATTTTATAACACTGTTGTAAATAATTCAATTCAAATGAAAATCCGCATAAGGATTCTTTTAACGTAATGGTATGAGTATAAATTAAATCAAGACCAACACGTTCAAACCCATGTGGCTTTATCTGTAGTATAATGCGAATATCACCCATGCTTCCATCTGAACCCATGTTTCCTTTATTAGGAAGCATCATGCATTCATTGGAATCCACTCCGGGTGGTATATCGATGTAGCAGGTTTCCTGTTCCAATTCTTTGATATGCTGACGATGAACCCATCTTTCAATATGAATCGGTAACTTACACCCAGTATAGGCTTGGTCAAGCGTAACGGTTACATGAAGGTTTAATGGAGGCGGTTTCATCAAAGTTTTAAAAATAAAGGTCGGTGAAAACATTTCGTGTTGAAATATATCTTGTTGAAACATATCCATTAGATTGATTTGAGGTCTGTCGTATTGTTTACGCTTGGATTCATCACTCAACGTTTCATAAGCTTCATTCAACATTTTAAATTTAGTTTCATTTCCATTCGGTCGGTCGGGATGACATTCTAACGATAATTTTCGGTACTGTTTTTTGATTTGGTCGGGGGTTGCATTTCTAGGAACACCTAATACCTCATAACAATCCATATACAATAGTTTTAATTCTTTCTTTAATATCGTATTGTTCTATGTTTGGAACGTGTTTTACACCAGAAAAAACCATCGACCCAAAGTACCATGTGCAAAAACTTTGTTTGCCTGTTTTTGTCTGTGTAATTTTATTATTTTGTTAACGTTCGTCTCTTGAAAATAAATTCTCCATAATTATATTATTTTAAAATACGTCTTGTTTTATGTCGTTTGCGTGTTTTACGTCCACCATACCACTTCCACCTAGGCCACGTCCAACTCCACCGTGATGTAGGTCTAGGTTTTATCTTAAATATATCCGTATTAATGGGTAGTTTTTTATTTATCTTTTCAGCATTTTTAAATTCATCGGTATTTGTTAAAGCATCATATAAGATATTTTCGATCTTTTCGACATTTGGCATATAATTAGAAAACATTTTATAAAAATTAAAATAAATTCACGTAACAATAAAACATGTTTCAGACAAAATTGTGCGATTCGGAGTTTGCAATACCGTTAACCTAAACGTCTAAACGCATGAGTAATGTATTTTTTTCAGGAATTTAATGTTGAATTATTTTAGACAAGATCATGCATATAAGAATTACACTTAACCAATTACCCTTTACAAAATAATAAGGTTCCGTAAAAATTTTTAATTCATTTTTTTCAAAAAGGAGACCTTTTTCTCCACACAGTTCTGAATATTTGCGTGCAAATCTTGCACTGTCATAAGTTTTTTCACCAGTTACAAGGTTTATATTTTCAAATTTTGTACATTCTTGTTTGTCTGCAATAAAATGTTTACAATTAGTGCATAAAAGTGACATTGAAAATAATGTTGTAAGCATTAACCTTTGTATAATTTTATCTTTAACCTAATGCACACGAAATTGGTAAATACCGTAGACCATTCATTGTATTCAACAACAATTGTGCATCAAGCAACAAGATAAATGGGAACTCAATCCACAAAAGAATCATTCTTTGTTAAACGATACTGCTTATGAATTGAAAAAAAGACATTTGTTGCAGTGGGAACAAAACCATCCAGAATGGTATCAAAATGAAGTAGAAACCAATGAATATACATCTTATTGTGAAACGGAAAACATTCAGTTGATTACCAACATGGTCGAGATTTAGTACGATTTCTCTTTCGTTTTCCTCCAAAGACTTTTTTAGTTTTTTGTATTCTTTGTAATAGTCTTAATTCACGTTCATCCACATCATCTATAAAAAAACTTGAACATGAAGTATCTATAATAAGAGGATTGTCACAATATCGATGTATGAATTTTATAAATTTAGATTTCATGATATAAGTTTTACGTCTTTCATTCCGACTACTTCTTCCAGATTCAGGTTCTCCAAGCATAAAAGTAAATAAATCAGTTTTTTCTGTGATTCCAGCCCTTTTCATTCGGTCAGAAACATCGGGATTTGTATACAACATTACAATTGGAATACCAAATTTAGAATCAGGCTTTAACACCCTTTCAAAATAATGATGAGATATATTCCATCCTTGTTTGTTAAGATAAGAATGATAAGCAGGGTCATCTTTGTATTTTAATGAATCTGTAATTTTAGTAGTTCGTAAATATTGTTGTAAATTATGAATGTCTAAATGTCCCTTTCTTATTTCTTTGTGAATAACCTCTTTTAATTCGGTTAATTCTTTAATACCACCATCTCCAGTACGAGAAATATTTACAACACCAAGTGGCGTTGCTGTTAAAAAGGTTAAGCGTTTTCCTTCTGGCGGTTTTAATATTTTATATCTACACGCATCATCTACGCATTCACCCTTTTTACCAGACTTACCTGCCAATACGCATCCATGTGTATTAATACAAAAAATAGCATCAAATTCAGGTATAACAGGCATAGGTCCTCCTACGCCAGCATCTTCATTTAACTTAATAAGTTCTTCTTGAATTTTACTCCATTCATATGTTAAATCAAAATCATCGTCTTCTGTTATTGTCGCTTGTATGTCATCACTATTTGTAATGATGATTTTTTTTTTTTTATTACTTAGTTGAACTGCTTCAAAAAAAGGGTCTTGCTCAATACAAAATAATTTAAATTCGTGCAGTTTATAAGAAACCGTTTCTTCAACTTTTCTTATGATAGGTCTGATAAATTTGTAAGCTTCATCAATTACATCCGCATCATTTGTTTTTTGTATTTCTGTCAATGGAATAAAGATTTGTAAACTAGGAGGTTCTGTCTCAAGGTGTGGTATTGGACCATAGGTGTTTTCCCAATCGTATTTTGTTTGAAGATGATGAATCCAAATACCATTTATTCTATCATAATCACTTTGTGCCATAATATATACTTATGTTAAATCCGTATAACATTTTCCAACTACTCTATCTATGGATACATAGTATAATTGTTTCAAGATATAACTGATGTAAGTAATGTGGGAAAATCCACCATACACAATTACATTTGTCATTTGATTTTTAAGAATTCTGGCAACTGTATAGTAATCCATTACATCCATCCTACGTGACAATATTCACGATGAAACTGATACAGAAGAAAATTATTGTTTCAATCTCATTTGCCGTTTCGGAATAAAATTGAAATGAAATATGAATTTAACAAATAAAATCATGTTTCCAGACGAAATTGTGCGATTGATTCGGGATTTTGCAAGACCGTTAACTCGTAGAAAGGTAAGTTGCTATTGGAACCAACCATCTATCAAAAACGATGAAGACATGTTGCAACATGTTTATAAAAAAATAGTAGATGCCATACAACTTTCTTCTTGGTTAGAAGGCGAATCTATACGATTCGAGCCACGATGGGAAGAAGATTTTAAAATATATGTGTGGGTAAGAGACGATGATGTTGAATATTCAGAATTGATCATATCTATTTCAGCTCATCATGTTTTAAATTGGAAAAAAAATGATGAGCAATACCATCTTGATATAATACCTTATTGGAATGAACCCTCTTTCTATACTATACAGTTAATCAATGATACCGGTACCATTGTTAAATTAATTAAATAATTCTTTATTTGAATTGAAGCGGTGTTTACTTGCTAGAGATACCGTACGACCAGTTTCATACTCATACTCTTCTGGTGAATCAAAATAAAGACGACGAGGGTCCTTGTAGTTCAAGGGGTCGTTTTCCATGACAACATAAAATCTCAGTTCATCTTTAGAACCAATACGGTAAGGATATTCGTAACCAGTAATAGCATTTACAATTTTTTTAGAATACGTAGTAATGGGTTGATGAAAATATTCAGGTTGTTTTTCCATCTCATATTTAAACCGTCTTGCTCGTTTGCTATGACATGGTTTTCTTATAGGAGTAGCGTCGTAATATTCAGGATCAAAAAGTTCATCTGCCCACATACAATATAGTATAGACATTTATCTTTATATTTAAACTTTAATAATATAATGCAATGCTTGTTCGCATGCTAGTTGCTCTGCCTTTTTTTTTATTTTATGTTTACCTTCACCTAAAAAGATTAAAATAGAGGAGTGTGTTTTCATATACTCTTTGATTGATTCAAATGTCCCAAATTTAGAATAAGGAACTGCTTGAGTTATTGTTGTTTTCCAAATAGGCTGCCCCACACATAAATACACACCCATGTGATACATATCGAGTGAACTAATTTCTAAATATTCAGGTGTAATTTTAAATTCTTTTTGAATTTTAACTTGCAGAATATTTTTATAATTATCGTCACATAAGATAAGGTCTGCCCAATCTATATGTTTTTCATAAAGCGTTTCTAGGAAAATGGTAGAAACGTCAAAGCCTAAATCTAAAAAAAGAGCGCCTATAAATGCTTCTAATAAACACCCCAATTTTTTTAAATTGGACCTTATTTTTTTTTCTTCTGTATGAATGGACATAATATACCATTCATGCAACCCCATATCATAGGCAAGTTTTCCAATAGATTCGTTTTTTACTAGAGCAATTTTTTTTTCTGTCATAAATCCTTCATTTTCTCGGTAAAATCGCTTATATAAATATTGTTTTGTTATACACTCAATCACGCCATCACCTAAAAATTCTAAACGTTCATTGGACTGGTCTTGCAATTCAATGCAATTGGATGGACAGGTACTTTTTTTTACTTTACTATCTAGATTACGTTTGCAATAAGACTGATGAATAAACGATTGTTTATATAAGTCAAACTGAATTAAAGGTGTTGTTACACCATAATGATTTAGAATAGTTTGAACCTGATTCAAACTAATCCACCTATTTTTACTATTATATGGATTAAAATGCAATTCATTGTTTGTACATACAATATCATCGTCTTTGTTCATCATATATGTAACTATGATTATGTTTAAGTTATTTACGTAAAAATTGATTCTCTTTTTTTATCTTTCAAATATATGATTATTCCCATCAAATGTTTTACGTGTGGAACGGTGATTGCTGATAAATACATGTGTTACCTAGAAGAAGTTGCTCGTAAAAAACAAGAAATGCATATTGAAGATACGGACCCAACTTATTTTATCAAAGGGTCAACCAAATCCATTGAAGGTCATGTCATGGATTCGATTGGAATCAAGAAGCCATGTTGTCGTCGCCATTTCTTAACTCATGTTGATATTGAATAAAATCTCGACCATGTGCAAAATTTCATTTTAACATGTGTTTCATCTTTTTTTTCCAATAAATTTAAATCTAAAGTAATACTATGCATGCCACAATGAAAAAATTATACAAAAAAAACTACGTATTTAAACCAAATGTATGCCCTGAGGAAATTTCTTTACCCATGTTAATTGAAGAAATGAAATCGCCAGATACAATTTTAGAAACTTACAAAAGAGATCAATTATGGGAATGTTATTATAACATAATGTTTCCTCCAAATAAATTCGGACTTACTGCAGATTTAACTGATAACACTCCCTTATTTTATTTTAAAGAGGCCGATGCTCCCTTATTTAATGCTACTGAACATTTAAATTCAAAATCCTCTAAGAATACATACGGTTTAAATACAAAATCCTCTAAGAATACATACGGTTTAAATTCAAAATCCTCTAAGAATACATACGGTACTGAACATTTAAATACAAAATCCTCTAAGAATACATACGGTTTAAATACAAAATCCTCTAAGAATACATACGGTTTAAATACAAAATCCTCTAAGAATACATACGGTTTAAATACAAAATCCTCTAAGAATACATACGGTACTAAAAAATTAAATACAAAATCCTCTAATAATAAAACCGGTACTAAAAAATTAAATACAAAATCCTCAAAGAATAAAACCGGTATTGCATATTTAAATAAAATACAAAGTATAAAAACAAAAGGAGGTACTCTTTTACCTGCAAATACTCAATTGATTGATCCACAATGGCGATATCGAAACTACAATGGCGGACAGTATTGGTCTACAGTAATACATATTGATGGTACGGACATATTTGGTTCTAGTATACCATTTCCAAATGAACTTACATGTTTCCAAACGTTTGCTTTTTACATGTATAGATTAGAAATAAAACGCATTATTTCTTTACATTCATGTGCACTACACCCTGATAGGTATTGTAATCAAAATTTTATTAACATGGAAAATGTGTTATGGGATGCATTGTCACTATTGGATCAAAGTACACCACGTGATGCCGTTTATCACCCTAATTACGGGTTTGAAGATGCTCCTATCCATGATATGGCCTCTGGTCCAATAAATTCTTGGTTGACGTTAAATCGGGTTCCGTTTAATGATGCAAATAATAGAACACTGATTCATTGCGCCGGAGGATATGGAAGAACTTGTTCGGCATTACTCATGCTTTCATGGAAAAGAAAGTATCAACGGTATCCGGGTCCGGGACCAGATATACCTACTGCAAATAATTGGCCAGCTTATGAAGACCCAGCTAGGTTGTCACGCCGATATATTGGATTTGCTAATAGTAGAGCCTTGTATGAAGGACTTTGGATGCATTTCAGTGGTAGAATACACGTGTTTACCGATGCAGTTAATATACCATTTCAGGATAGGATTAATCTTATGGGCAATCAGTATCCTGCAGGCAATCCACTTCCACCACCTAATATAAATGTTATGAGAGATGAGGTTTTTCAAATAAGTACTGATTACCTTGCAAATGTATTTATTGAACGAGTAAATCGTATGATAATGTGTTGGGCTAGTAATCATTTGACGGCTTTAAGACAAGGTCTTCCAGGTTCCCCTCCCATGATATGTCTTTTTCCATGTCACACTACTTTGTTGGGTACTTATACTCCTGATAATATTTTTCAACCTGGGATTTTAAATTATATGTTAAGTGCTAATGCCCACGCAGCCCAAGCAGAAGCAATGGCTTTACAACAATTCTATGGACCTCCAATAGTTAACACAAGGCAAAATATTTAGCTATAAAATTGAAATAAACTTATTTGTAGGTTAATACATGTCTATCATTGGCGAACAAAATGAAGCATTTCTTCAATCCTTGGAACATGATTTAATGAAAGAAATAGCAAAAATTGATGAAGCATGCATGCAAGGAAAAATATTACATGTAAATATACCAGAAATAGAAAAAAAACCTACACTTGAAGAACTTCGACAACTCAGAACGCATTACTTTACACCAGAATCTCTTTCATGATTGTATTTCCAAACTTGTCATAAAATCCAAATTCTAATTCCTCCATGGATGTCTTTACATAAGCAATACCGAATGAAGGCAAAGTTGCAAATCCATGTTGTTTTGAAATATTGCCTTGTCTAGAACCACATCCTGATACTAAACAATGAACATCATCCTTATAATAAGAAATATTATGATCATGACCAGATAAATACAAATGAACCTTATATTTTTTTAACAAGGGTAGTAAATGTTTGTGTAGTTCTTTTGTATTACCATGAGAACCATTTGAATAAATGGGGTAGTGACCAAACACAATAACCCATCTAGATGTATTGTGTTTCAATACATTCTCAAGCCATTCTAATTGGCGTTCTTGTTGTAATTGTTTAATAAATTTTCTTGCACGAATTTGATTGCCTTTCATAGATACTGTATTCATCATGGATTCAAACGGAGCTAATTCATAAGTATCTAAAGCAATCAAGTTACACTCTTTATAAGACCGATTATAAAATCGATGAGGCATAATCCATGAGGAATTTAATTTTGAATAATCAATTTGTGCTTGAATATTTCCTAAATGGTCATGGTTTCCTAGAATGGCAAAAAATAAAGTAAAAAAATAACATTTATAATGCGATTCCCACATGGCGTCATTTGTAGATGAAACTCCGTAGTCATAAAAGTTGTCTCCTAAAGATAAAATGGCATCCGGTTTTTTAAATTCAATAAGTGTTTTAATAGCTTGTTTTAATTCCGAATTTTCACCCCAATCACCAAACGCAATAAAATACATACTTGTATAATACAATAACACGTTTATGCCTTTTTAAAAACTCTTGATGTTTTATTGCTTTTTCTACGTTTACACGTATTTTTAAAAGTTTCAAATACACCCGGTGTCGTACAAAACCCTAATTTGACAAGACGTTTATTTTTTTTCTCAAAATCATGTTTTTTTCTAGAGACCCATTTTCCTTTCTTTGATAAAACAATATCGTGTAAGGTTAAATTTCCTGAAGTTTTATACGCTGTTTTATTGGCAACTTGACGTTTGCTGCCAATTAACTCTTCATAAGTATGACCTTTAATATGGTAGCGTCCATCGGATTGTCGACTGATACGTTTCATACTATTCCTTTATATAATAATTAAGGCCGTTGTCCTTGAAGATAAGGAGGTAATTTAGGAATATAAACAGTTGCCCTAGGAATAAATTGGACCGTAGATAAGCTAGTCACTTTAGGAGAATGAATATCTGTTGGAAAGACATGGTTATTACTTCCAATACCATATAATGTAGATTCTACATCTACAGCATTGGATGATAAACAGTGTGACGGTACATATTGAACATTGACACCACAAGGAAACGCTGGTAAGGTAAATATATTATTTATATGCAATAAAGAGTGTTTTTCTTGTTCTGTTGTAGCAATATGATAATTGGAGCGCATTTGTTTATTACGTGTACCTGCCATAACAATACAAAAGAATATAAAAATAAATGTTCATACATACTATGGAAGAAATAAGAGATGAAGATAGAGGGACCGAAACTATGGTGTTTGAAATCACCTCCATTCAATTAAATGCCACTTTACAATTTTGTGTTGGTAACGCCTATGAACATAATGATAAAAACAGATACAATGTGTATTTGGTGAAGCAAAACAGAGTTATGCGGTGCATTGGTCATTATGATATTGACATTGGAGAAAATCCTAAAGATGAAGGTGGCAAAGACTTTAACGTAGTTAAATATCAAGAGCCAACGTGGTTAATTACATCATCTTCTACGGTATTATCACGAGATATACGAGTTCCTGATGGACCTGCACCTGACGTACCTGACCCTGATGGACCTGCACCTGACGTACCTGACCCTGACGGACCTGACCCCCATTCAAAGTTTAAAGTAATTTCACCTAGCAATATATTTGAATTAATTACTATTTTACTTACAGGAAATTTAAACGTTGATGTGCCAGATGGTTTAATTGACGCTATTACATATTATATCACAAATGATAAAGCTGAGAGTTTGATTTCTCATTACCGTTCATGTGCTTCAAGTAAGGACCATTCTACTCTTCAGTGGAAATTTATTCATCATTTATTTAATGATATGAATACCTTATCGAATGAAAATGTATTAGAACAATTTAACACCAATTTTAAAAGAAACTATTATGTTGATGAATTTATATTATCTCAAATTGCAGAGTTCTTACAAACACATAATAACATTTATTTTTTATTATTGAAAAAGAATGGTAGAGTAGAAGACTACACCGTATCTGATACTCAAGAATTTTTTGAAAGGCATCTTATTCCACGACCTGATAATATATTTGTTGTAATTGAGTTTGATACACAAAAATCAAACATAAAATTAATCATCCAAGAAAATCCACTGAAGGTAAGTTATTCTCTTGATACCTTGCCTGTCGTGATAAAACAAAAATTTTTATTTTTTCAGCGTGACGTGTTTAGTGATCAAGATGTACCCGAACGTGTTTTACCTAAACTATCATCACACCTGTCACTTCGTCAAAACATCGAGAAATTAGATGACCGAGAACCTGACTCACCAGTTAAACCTAAATCACCTCCTGGAAAACCCGATTTGCCTGAAGAGCTTGAGTTGCCTGGAAAACCCGATTCGCCTCCTGGAAAACCCGATTCGCCTGAAGAGCTTGAGTTGCCTGGAAAACCCGATTCGCCTCCTGGAAAACCCGATTCTCCTGAAGAGCTTGAGTTGCCTGCAGAGCTTGAGTTGCCTGCAGAGCCTGTACGTCCAAGGACACCGCCTGCAGAGCCTGTACGTCCAAGGACACCGCCTGCAGAGCCTGTACGTCCAAGGACACTGACACCTCCTTATACATTTGAAATATTAAAGAAAAAAACAGTTGATGAATTAAAACAAATCATTGAAGAAGAAATTAATGCAAGTGTACCCGTTGCTAAAATACAACGTATTTCTAAAAAAGAAGGATTAATTCAGTATATTTTAAATCCAACTGAAGAAATGTTAAAAGAATTAACTGGTACTAAACGTAATCGTCCTAATGGTGGAAGATTTACACGACGTCGATAAGGCACGTTCTACATACAGGAATATAAGTATCATCAGGAGAATATTGAGCTGAATTCGATGAAAGACGTTTTGAAAAAGATGCCCTGTTCAAACATTTACACACGGCATACAATTTTGTATAGGTATCTGCCATGGGAATTAAAGATAAGATAGTCCCAAATATTTCTTGTTTGAAGTCACCATCTAATCCATAGACAAACACATTTTTTTTTAATTGAAGTGCTAACTTTACAAACGGTATTAAATCCGAAAAGAATTGTGCTTCATTGATAGAAATTGTATCAACAGTAGAAATGTCTACTCTAGATAATAGAGTTGTTTTAATACAATATAGTTCTATTGTATCATGAGAATATAAAACAGATTCAAACGGGATGGTCTGCAATGTTGTATCATAATCTAAAATGATATGAGTACCTGTTACTTTGTTGTTGATTAAAGCAGTTGTTTTTCCTGAAAACATACATCCAAGAGTAAGAGATAACATGTTTATGGTTCTATTCTAAAATTAGATTTCAATTTTACATTCCAAATTGTGAAAAATCAGTTAATACTGGCACGGGTAAATATTCTGAATTGGTACTTGAATAATTTGGAACTTTTTTACAATCAAATGATGGTTCTGGACATCGCCCACATGGAGGACATGGTTGCGGTTCTGGACACATCAATGCAGTTTTAGTAGGTCCAGTTAAAAACACAGTTGATGTATCATTGGACGGTAACGGAGATACCGAAGTCACTGGATAAGAGGCGCAACTACTACCATCTGCATTTTTTACGGTATAGTTATCAGGACAACAACCATAGGTTGAAACCGCACATGATGTTGGTGAAGCGGTTGGATTACTTCCCATTGTATTGGTTTGTAACGAAGATACCGAAGTCACTGTTGGATTACTTCCCATTGTATTGGTTTGTAACGGAGATACCGAAGTCACTGTTGGATTACTTCCCATTGTATTGGTTTGTAACGGAGATACCGAAGTCACTGTTGGATTACTTCCCATTGTATTGGTTTGTAACGGAGATACCGAAGTCACTGGATAAGAGGCGCAACTACTACCATCTGCATTTTTTACGGTATAGTTATCAGGACAACAACCATAGGTTGAAACCGCACATGATGTTGGTGTAGTTGTAGCGGTTGGACAATTACTTCCCACAGTGTTGGTTGTATCCATTTTATCAACATATAATCCATTTTGTTTCAATAGTTTAATTAAACTTTCTAAAGTACTTCCGGTATCCCCTGTAGATCCTATAGTCCCTGTATAATCCGTATACAATGTAGTTCCTGTAGAACCTGTAGCTCCTGTAGCTCCTGTAGCTCCTGTAGCTCCTGTAGAACCTGTAGCTCCTTTAGTGCCTGTAGGGCCTGTAGGACCTGTAGGACCTGTAGGACCTGTACTTCCTGTCATGCCTTCTATCACACCTTGAGTTGCATAGCGATCTTTAAATATAGTTTCGTCTGCACCAACAATTCCAGTAAATAAATTTCTAGGTTTCAATAGGACGCCTTGAGTTGCATCCACATCACTTAAATAATCGGTTGGAGTTTTATATTTGTTTTTTGTTATCAAAGATATGTAAGGAATTATTACATTTTGTCCTAAACTAAAATATAATCCTACGCATAATAAAATCATCCATACAAGAATCATACATTTAGAATATAAAATTGATTCAACTTTTTTTTAAAAACAAATATAACATGCGTTTGTTGGTATTTGACACTGAGACGACAAACAAGCCACCTTCAGTTGCATTAACTCCAACTACAATAGACCAATGGCCTAATATGGTTCAATTTAGTTTTGTGTTAATTGATACAGACACGTATAAATATAAGGAATACGATTATGTCATTCATTGTAAGGTTCCAATTGAAAATGACTTTATTCATGGCATTACTACATCCATGAATAAAACAATTGGGTATTCTTTTTCTGGTATTTATCCTATATTTGAAGAATGCATGAAACAAGCAGATTTGTTAATTGGACATAATATTGAATTTGATATCAATATGATTCGTGCAGAATGTTTTCGTAATCACATGATATGGAAGTGTGACAAACCGTTCTATTGTACAATGAAATCTACTACCAGGTTATGTGCCTTACCACGATTTAAATGGCCTACGCTAAAAGAATTACATTCTCATTTATTTCAAGAGACGCCTTCTAATTTACATAATTCAATGATTGACGTATGGACATGTTTACGGTGCTATTTAAAAGTTATGCACAATGTAGATATTGTTGAACAAAAGAAAAAAATTCGTATTATTTTAAACCTTGTAACGGATGTGGGTAAAATTGATTTGTAATTAATTGTCCAGTAAACCTGTTATTTTCAAATTGAATCACACATACAATTCGTTTAGAGTTGTAAGTATCTAAAAAACTGCTCTCAACATTCGTTTTGTTTCCAAATATTCTATGGCTTCGTGGATAATCTGCCAAAATATTTTGATATTGAGATATATGGAAGACATTATTAAGGACGTGATTCGGGAAAACATTCCAAAGTATAGCGGTACGGACATACTTAAATATGAATTTACCAATAGAATTACAACAGAATCGGTGTATGATTTACTGGAAATGGTGAATTTAGAAGATCAAATGGATTATCTGAAAGAAAGACACATTGAATACTTTCAGTTGTCCATCCTAAAACTGTGTAATTTATATGTATATACTTTAGCAAAAAATATTATGAAAAAAGAGTTCCCCAAACTAATCTAATTTTTTATTGTGTAATTCTGCAAGCATAAGGTACAATGGCAAAATGTGTTTTTATTAATTTAATTAACTTTGTGTTCTGCGTCGTATAAGTATATATAATATCTTCAGTTAGATTTAAAATGGAACTGTAATAATAGCGTCGTTCAAAATTACATCCATTCCATTTGAAAAGGTCGTCTATCGAAAATCTTAAAATACAGCATAGGTATTCCTGATTATTGATCCATGCCCGAATGGACCAATATTTTTCCTGATAATTTTTCTGTAAATAATAAGAAACTGAAATGGAACTGATATAATCTTCAAACCTATTTATAGCTTGACTTATCATCTTATCACGTGACGTAGGGTGATGGGACCAATATTTACTTTTTTGGATTCGGTGTAACGGTTTTGAAAAGTCTGAAATCAAAGATACAATTTCATCTGGAAATATCATTTTTATAATTAAAAAAATGAATAAGTAATCAATTTTAAATAATATTATATTTGTCTGTACTTGTTTAGTCTTGTACTGTACAATTGATTAATTTATATGGTCAAGGTCTGTAAATTTACACGCCACAATTGATTAATTTTTAAATATCTTTTAAAATGGTATATCCTTGTTTATTGTAAAAGGCTCTGCGTTTGTTCCATTGATTTTGAAACGTGGGATGCGTATCCACAATATCAATGACAGTTGGTCTTTTGTGCTTAACACGTAATATACGCCCTACTGCTTGAGTCACGTCGGTTTTAGGTGTTGCCAAGATGAGTGTAGTTAGTGTTTTTATATCCAAGGCTTCTTCTGCCATAGCGTACGTTGCTAATACAATTTTTTTAGTTTCGGTTTCTTTGAGAGCAGTTTGTTTCATTCCGCCAACATAATAACCAACCGTACTTAAGTTACGATGTTCAATGGCTTGATATAAATAACTCAATAATGCTTTGGTATGCGCCAATATCATAATCTGTTCGGTGGTTGGCATGGAAAGTAATTTGGTAATGATTGTCAAAATAAACTCTTTTCTATCGTTGTATTCACTTATTTTTTTAATCATACTTGTATAGTTGGTTTCACCACGAAAATTTAAAATAACCTTGTTATACTCTTCATTTGTATTGGCATAGGTGCTTTTATGAATATACACGGTGGTTTGTTCTCGTTTTGCAGAAAAGACCACTTCTCCAAGAAACAGTTTAAATACTTTGGTGAGTCCATCTTTACGTTCCATGGTAGCCGAAAGACCCAACATATAAGGGGTTACAATATGGAAAAGTGAATTGCTAAATACTTCGGCCGCAATATGATGAGTTTCATCAATGATGGTAAATCCAAACCCGTCAAAGACTTCTTTCGGATACGTTTTCATTGAAATGCTCTGCAACATTCCAATGACAATATCTTTGTTGACATCCATGGTATCTCCTTGCAGACGACCAATGGTAGCCGTTGGTAAAAATTCACGAATACGTTCAATCCACTGTTCCAGTAAAAATTCTTTGTGAACAATAACAAGCGTTTTTTTGCCAATCCGATGTATTAAATGCAAGGCTACAATGGTTTTACCAAACCCGCATGGTAATTCAAGTAATCCACATTTTGCTTTTAAAAACGCATCCACTGCTCCGATTTGATTTTCACGTATTGAACCAGTAAATTCCACTTGTATGGAGTTGCCTTCTTTTAACGTTGAAGGAACATCACCATACGCCGATAATCCGTAAAATCTTGGAATGTACATTTTATGAGGAGATTCACGCCATGCCTTGAACACTTTATCATCGCCGTAATCTTGATGGATTTTAAACGTTAACTTTCTACATAATTCGTGATGTTGAATGGGAGTTAATACTTCTTTAGGAATGGTGTAGCCTTTTGAACCGAGAAACATAAGATACAAAGAATAAATGAGATTCAAGTCAATTTTTAAAAGAATAGCGACGCTTAGAACGACGTTTACGTCGTTTGGTTCCGCCAAGGCGATATTTTAATAAAACATACCTGAACATATTTCCAAACGAGGGTGGATAATATGTTGACAAATAACGTAACTGTGAGTTATCAGTGAGAGTATCACCTGAGGGATTAACTTTTTCGACGACTTCTTGTTTTTTGTCATTACCATATACAAAAATTTGATGTGTTTTTGTAGTCATATATAAATCAATTAAAATAATCTACATTAAATTATGAACCCTGTACATGCGATTGTTTTAGTTTTACTATGTGTTGTAGTAATGATGGATGTAAAAATGCCTCCTCCAATTAAATCCTTAGGGAAAGTTCCCGTTACCATTTTTTTATTGTTTTTAGTGTTTTATTTATTTACACAATCACCTTTACTAGGAGTTGTTGGATTAATTGCAGCTTACCAATCCATGCAAAGTAATTTGGTGAAGTATATTCAACCACATTTACCTGCGGACCGTAATTTTAATCCACAACATCAATTTCAAGAAACACTTGAAGAAGAAATAATTCAGCGTATTGTTCCTTTAGTACAAACTCAGACCCCTCATTTAAATTTTAAATCTCAAGACACGACTCATTCTGCTGAACAACTATAAGTTGTTTTTAATAGTATTAAATCCTTTAACAAGTATGTTACTTTGGTTATTGTTTATGCATCCATCGTTAAGACGCATTGATGAACATTTAGGAAAGTTAAACACGCAATCTAAAATGCTAATTAAAGAAAAAAACCACATTTTAAATCAATTGGGTATCAATGATACGCTAAATGAACATGTTCCCTCAAAACCATCGTCAAGTGATAATTTTGAAGTTATACATCAACACGAATTTACCTTTAAAGATATAGGCGGACATGATTTTATTAAAGAGGAATTGATGCAATGTTCAGACTTATTAATGTATCCTTATAAATACTCCAAATATAACGTAAGAACTCCCAAGGGACTTATTTTAGAAGGTCCTCCCGGTAACGGTAAAACCTTACTTGCCAAAGGATTTAGCGGTGAATTAGATGTTGGATTTATTCCCGTGTCGGGGTCTCAATTTCAAGAAAAGTATGTTGGTGTAGGTTCATCTAGAGTAAGAGAATTGTTTGAGTTGGCGAAACAAAATATTCCGTGCATTGTGTTTATAGACGAAATCGATGCGATTGGTCGTAAGCGTTCAGGGTCGGATTCTTCACATGAACATTCCTCCACGTTAAATGAATTGTTAGTCAACTTGGATGGGTTTAAATCATCCAAAGGGATTTTTGTGATGGGAGCAACCAATCGGATTGACTTACTAGATAGTGCCTTGATACGACCTGGAAGAATTGACAAAAAGATATTTGTTGGAAATCCAGATAAAAAAACACGTGAATCCATTATTAACATTCATTTAACCGGCAAACCACATCATTTGCATCTACCTACTCTAGTTGATATCACCAATGGATACTCTGGTGCTCAAATAGAAAATCTATTAAATGAAGTTATGTTGTATGTGTTGCGTCAAAATAGAGAGTGTATTACCATGAAAGACGTTGAATTTATTTCAACACGTATCTTAGTTGGCATTCAATCAACCGAACACAGTATAAGCAAAGAAAACTTGTATCAAGTTGCCGTTCATGAAATGGGGCATGCTCTTGTTGGATATTTTACAAAATACAAAAAATTAGTTAAGGTGATGATTAATTTATGGTCACCTACGTCGTTGGGATTTACGTTGTTTGAACCAAACAACTCTTTATTAATCACCAAAGAAGGATTTATGCAAGAATTGATGATTTTACTTGGAGGTAGAATTGCAGAAGAAATTGTTTGTAACACCATTACAACAGGTGCATCTCATGACTTTATACAAGCAAAACGTATTGCTGAACAAATGATTATTGATTATGGTATGGGAACTCACATGTTGATTCCCCATGGCTCAGAAGAGTATCGCAAACGAATTGATGACGAAATCGATATGGTGTTATCAACTGCTTACAGCCAAGCCAAAACTATCTTGATACGAGTGGAACCTTTATTAAGAATGTTTGCAGATATTCTATTCAAAGACCACATCTTAACTGAAGAAGACATTCGTGCTAAACTAAACTCTTAATATCTCTTTCTATACTATGTTGATTTGGTTAGTCGTTATGGCATATGTCATAGATACCTACTATGATAATAAATATTCAAAACAATTAATGTCGTATAAAAAACACTTTAAAATTGGAATGATTTTATTTGCAACTTTTTCTCTCTACATTTTCAATAAACAAAATCCAACCCAATCAAAATCGTTTATGCAACATTTGAATGGTGCTATTCAGTATATGCCCATGGATAAACAATCCAAAGACTTGCTGACTCCCTTTTTAACGTCTTCATCAGAACAACGTATCTTAACTTCAGGAGTTGAATCAACTTCTAGAAGTGTAAGCGGTACAAAAAAGAAATATGTAGCTGCAAATCAACAATGGAAATGTCATGATTGTCATGCACAATTAGATGCGTGGTTTGAGGTAGATCATAAAGTAAGATTAGCGGATGGAGGTTCCAATCACATTGATAATCTAGTAGCCTTATGTCGTAATTGTCACGGTAAAAAAACTACACTAGAAACATTATAAAAAAAATAAAAGTTATTACTATATGAATTTTCAAAATACAAATCAGAAC
>Ga0209768_10000766_pt1 | contig 21226 bp, 11 predicted proteins | sample LauGreSBDMM110SD_3_FD_187564 | JGI IMG/M metagenome (GOLD analysis project Ga0209768, IMG submission 187564) | Freshwater lake microbial communities from Lake Michigan, USA - Sp13.BD.MM110.SD (SPAdes) (version 2) | ecosystem: Environmental > Aquatic > Freshwater > Lake | place: Lake Michigan... | reverse complement strand
CCCAAAGGCTGTTAATTCTTATACAGCACGAGGTGCTCCAACAGCATTCGACAGATCTTCTAGGGGTCAGTATCAAACAAGTAGTCTTATGTATCCAAATGATTTGTTTGCCCCTAATGGTCGTTACGGTGGAAACTATGCTATATTTTATATTAATGTCAACATAGACGGTAAGTTAGCAAACTCACTCGGTGAAGACCAGTTTGTGAAACAAATACCACCTAGAGATCGTGGTGATCTTATCGCAGGAACACAGAGCAAAACTCGTTTGTTTGCAGCAAACGCTACTCTTAATGCTGGTGGAGCATTATTGGGTAGTGCATTAGGTGTTGGTAATGTCAGTGGTACTGTAGCAGCGGTGGGAACAGTTGGTGCAGCTGCTGCAGCTAATTATGCTGCTTCTGCTACTCGTACCCAGAAAAGATTAAAAACTGCAATTGCATTACATATTCCAAACCAACTTCAAATTCGATACGGAATGCAGTACAGTGACGAGGATACTTTAGCCATGTCCATGGCACTAGAAGGTATTGATGAAATTCTAAACGCAGTTTCTGGTGGCGGAAAATTAGCAGATCTTACAGATACTGCTCAAGCTGCAGTAACAAATCTAGCTTTATCTAAAGGTCTAGGTGGTAATGCTATTTCTGCAGCAACTGGATTAGCAGCAAACCCTAAAAAAGAGCAAATTTTTAAAGGTGTAGATTTTAGAACATTTACATTTGATTATCAGTTTTTTCCAAGAAGCCCAGACGAAGCTGCAAATGTGCTAAGAATTATTAAAGAGTTTAAATATCACATGCATCCAGAGTTTAAAGATGCCAACAACTTTGTCTACATATATCCAAGTGAATTTGATATTTTTTATTATCAAGGTGGAGCAGAAAATCCAAATATACATCGCCATACTTCATGCGTGTTGCAAGAGATGAATGTAAACTATACACCAAATGGTAACTTCACTTCTTTTGCTAATGGTATGCCAACACAAATTAATGTGACATTAAACTTCAGAGAACTTTCACTTCTTACTAAAGACAAAATAGAGGATGGTCTATAATGTATTTTCAAGAATTCCCAGAATTTTTATATGACTTTAAATACGGAAATACAACTAAGACTTCGGTTGTAACAGACATTACTAGAAATATTCGTTTCCGTAAAGAAGTACTGGAAAACATAACTTTATTCGATGAGTATGATATTGTTGATGGAGAAACTCCAGAGATTGTTGCAGAAAAGATATACGGTAATCCAGAGTATCACTGGATCATTATGTTGGTAAATCAAAAACATGATTATATTTCAGATTTTCCTCTTTCTGAACAAGCACTAGTAAACTATATTGAAGACAAATACGGTGCTACACGATACTCAATTCGTCACTATATTAATGCTGCTGGATTTATTGTTAACTCCAATGTTGCTGGTGCAGTATCAGTCACCAATGATGCATTTGAACGAGATCTTAATGAATCAAAAAGACGAATTAAAATAATTTCTCCAAAAATTATAGCAACTGTATTGAAACAATTTAAAGACCTATTGTAATGAACAATTCGAGTAAGCTATTAAGATTTGCTGGTGATGTCAGTATTGATCAAGTTAGGATAATAACTTCAAAGGGTTTTTATCAAGATGTCGCTGCACAAGTAATAACTATACAATATTATGAAGACATATTCTCACCATTTATTACTGGCAGTTTAATTTTAAAAGATTCTTTAGATTTAGTTAATTTGTTTCCATTTGTTGGTGAAGAATATCTTGAATTAGAAATTAACACACCTTCTTTAAGAGATAAGAATATTAAAGGTAAATATTACATTTACAAAATGACTAATAGAGAGATGGTTGGAGACAGGTCTGCTGTTTACCAATTACATTTTATTTCTACAGAAGCAATTGCTGATTTAAATAAAAAAATTAGTCGTGCATTTGGTGAGAAGATACCACGAATATCAGATCTAATTGAACCATTTATTAAAGACAAAACATTTGGTCTTGAATCTGTTAAAGAGGTGTTTGCTGAAAAAACATTAAATAAGACAAAATATATTTCTAATTATTGGAGTCCAGTGCAAAATATTATGTACTTGGCTCGACAGTCGATAAGTTTCTTAAGACAAACACCAGATTATGTTTTCTTTGAAAATAGAGATGGTTTTTACTTTGTTAGTTTACAAACTCTCTATACTAACAAAGTATATCGATCTTTTGAATACGACAAATATACAAGAGATGATGTTCCAGGTGGTGGTAGTACAAGAAATATAGATGAAGATTACAGACGTATTCTTGATATTAGTATACCAACTGCGTTTGATTACATGGATCGTATTCGTTCAGGAATGTATGCATCTAGGCAAATATCTTACGATATAACAAAGAAAAAATATAGTGCCGAAAACTATAGTTATAATTTTGAAAAATATAAACATCTAAACAGATATCCAATCAACTCGAATTCAGTAATTTTTAAAAGTAATTCAAAGATTATTAATTTTCCTAAAAATTTTGCAACTTTTGATGGATTTGGTGATGTTACAAATTCAAAAATTAATCAAGAAAACATTTCATTACTGAAAATGGCAGAAGCCAACAAGATTAGTATTACAGTTCCAGGTAGATGTGATTATACTGCTGGGCAAAAAATAAAGATAGATCTTAATAAAATTCAACCAGTAACATCAAAAGATGATGATTTTACTGATAAAATGTTTTCTGGTCACTATATTATTGCAGCTATTAATCATCATGTTGATAGAGAAAAACATGAATGTCATATGGAACTTATTAAAGAATCATCTATGAAGAATATGGGGTAATAATGAATTTTTACTATGGTGTTGTAGAAAATAGGGAGGATCCATTACTGCTTGGGCGATGTCAAGTCAGAGTAGTCGGATTGCACACTGAAAATAAAAAACAGCTTCCAACTGAAGATTTACCTTGGGCTCATGCTATGCTACCAGTCACATCAGCTGGAATGAATGGTATTGGACAATCTGCGATTGGTCCAGTTGAGGGAACTACTGTAATTATTGTTTTTGCAGATGATGATAAACAACAGCCAATTATGATCGGTGCTTTTAGTGGGCTACCACAATCTAAAGCATCAGCTGCTGCTGAATCCTCTGGTTCTGTTATAGCCACGGGTGGTGGCATCTTAACCGATAGTAGTGGATCTCCTGTAACTGATGGTTCAGGTAATAACATTCAAGTTGGAACTACTGAGGCTAATCCTAGAGTAGATGTTCCTGTTACTGCGCCACCACCTGCAACACCAACACCAAGTATTAATGACCAACCTGTTCCAAATACACCACCAGAAGATATTCTGAAAAAACCAATTCCAACCGCACCACCTCCAGGATCTACATCAAAAGTAGCTGTATCTGAAAAAAATATTAAGTTGATAATAGAAGCATGTGATAAAGTTGGAATAAAATCAAAATATGCAAAGTGTGCTATTTTAGGTATTTGTGGAGGGGAGTCTGCTTGGCAACCACTTGAAGAAGGATTTTATTACAGTAGTGCAGAAACTTTAGCAAGAATTTTTAGATTGACATTTCCTACAGTAGAATCTGCAGAGCCATATGCTAAGTGGTCTGGATCACGAGAAGATTTCTTTAAAAAGATATATTCTCCCGATGGAAACGGACAATTAGTTGGACACAAAGGTGCAGATGACGGAGCAAAATACTTTGGTCGTGGTTTTAATCAAATTACTGGTAAAGCATTGTATACAAAATTGCAAGAGTTTTTAGCCACAAAAGGAATCAAAGTTGATTTTGTAAATAATCCAAAATCTTTAATACAGGACTCTTCAGTCGCTGCTTTAGCAACAGTTGCCTTTTATTCATTATTTGTTAACCATAATCAAAATGATCCTGGATATTTTCAAGCAGCATTAAGACGTACTGGTGCTGATGCCAATGGTACTGGATATGCAAAGAAACAGAAATACTATGAATATTTTCTTGGTGCTGCTGTAACAGTTGACCCAACCAATAAACCAGCTGCTGATTCGCAGAAAACATATGATCCACAAGAAGTACAAGAAGCAATCTCTTCTGGAAAAATTACTGCAAGTGAGGGAGCAGCATTATTAGAGAATCGTGATGATGCTGATGATACTGGTTTTCAAGATCCTAAGAAAAAATATCCATTAAGAAATTTGATGGACGAACCAGATTTAAATCGTTTGGCTCGTGGTGTAATTAAAGGAACTGCTATTGAGTTTAAAGACTCGATTAGAACAGAACAGATACCTATTGCAAATAGTGATGATACATGGGAACAACCAATTGCACCATTTGGTGGTAAATATCCATACTCAAAAGTTACTGAAACCGAATCAGGTCATCTATTCATTATGGATGATACTCCATCAAATGAAAATATAAGTTTATATCATCGTCAAGGAACTTTTTTAGATATTGATGCGAATGGCACACAAGTTAATAAAATTGTAGGTGATGGATATACCATAGTCGATAAAAATGGATCGATTTTTATTGGTGGTCGTTGTATATTAACTGTAGGTAATGGTGTTAGTATTTTAGTACAAGGCGATGCAGATATTGATGTTGCTGGGCATTCAGTTGTTAATCTTAGAAATCAAGCAGACATATCTGTAGCCAACGATTTAAATCTATCAGTTGGTGGCGATATGAGAATCAAAGTTGCAGGTAATTACCTATTAGAAGCAGCTAAAATTGGTATACAACAACCAACTGGATTATCCGTTATTCAATCTGCAATCGCTCGACCAAATCAGTTTGGTTATTTGAGCACTCCTGTTCGTCCATCTCCACCAGTTCCTAGGGGGAATCCTGCAATTGAAGCAGAGAACGAAGCAGTTGCTTCAAACTATGTTCAAAATCCTTCACAGTTTTATAACCCAGACGCAGAGAAAAATGGAGTTAAACCAAATTTACCACCAACACCAAAAGATACTGGTACGGGACAGAGTTTAAAAGCACCTGCACCAGCTGGTGATATTCCAGCATTCTTGCAGAAACAATTAGAAATAACTAAACAGAATGGTTATTGGAGAGAAACAGGTATGGGTGGTAAAGCGTCTAATCAAAATATTGTTCGTATTTGGATTGACCTTGGATATCCAAATCAATCATATTGGAGAAGTGATCAAACTCCATGGTGTATGGGTTTCGTTGCTTGGACATTAAAGCAATGTGGATATCGTTACTATCAAACAGCGTCGTCTTGGGCAATTAGAGATTCTACCTCTAAGTTTGGCGCAACAAAAGTTAGTCCAGCTGAAGCGCAAGGTGGAGATATCGTTCTATGGGACTTCGGACACGTTAACTTTGTTTATACTGCACAAAATGGAAAATTATCTTTCGTCGGTGGAAATCAAGGTGGTAAAGCCAAAGACAATAATCCAAACTCTGGTGATTGCACAATTAGCTGGCCAAGCGGATGGACACAAGCACGTGGTGGCATCGTTGGAATCTGGCGACCAAGTAAAACATAATGTTGTTTCATAGAATAACCTAAATAAAAGATATGGCCAGAAATACAAGAATTTTCTCAGACTTAGACCTTAACTTCACTGCTCACCCAGTGAATAAAGATATCTCACGTAAATATGACGATAATGCCATTAAACAGTCAATTAAAAATTTATTATTGACTCGAAACTTTGAAAGACCATTTCATAGTGAAATTGGTTCTCCGATTCGAGCAATGTTGTTTGAGCTACCTGGACCAATGTTTAAAGTTATGCTTCAACGAGCAATAATTGATGTGCTTAATAACTTTGAACCAAGAGTGGAAGTTTTAGCTGTCAGAGTAAATGATTCTGTAGACGCCAATGCTGTTTATATAACAATAGAATTTAAAATAGTTAATACCGAGAGACCCATAACTCTTGATCTAGCACTAGAGAGAACACGATAAATGACAACTATAACTAATAGTAAAAGACTAAAGGTATCAGAGTTAGACTTTGATGCCATTAAAACCAATCTTAAAACATTTCTTAAAGCACAAAATCAATTTTCAGATTATGATTTTGAAGGATCTGGTTTAGCTGTTCTTTTAGATTTGCTAGCATATAATACTCACTACAATGGTATCTATACTAATCTTGCTGTAAATGAAGTATTTCTTGATTCTGCCAGCAAGCGAGCGTCAGTAGTTTCTCTTTCAAAGATGCTTGGATATACACCAAGATCTGCAGTTTGTGCAAGAGCAGTGGTAAACGCAGTTATTACTGCACCATCTTCTAGTCCATCTGTTGCGACATTACCAGCATATCAAGCATTTACAACTACTATCGATGGTGTTTCATATGTGTTTTATAATGTAGAAGATGTGACTGTATCAAAAATTGGTGCTTCTTATACATTTTCTAAGTTAAATATTATTGAGGGTGTACCACTATCGTTTAAGTATACTGTTGCCAGTGGTGTTCGTTTCATTATACCAAATGCAAATATTGATGTTTCAACACTGTCGGTTAAAGTTCAGGAAAGTTCAACTTCTGATGTCTACCAAACATTTACAAGAGCAGAAGATTTAACATCAGTAACTGATATTACTAAAGTATATTTCTTAAAAGAGATTGATGATGGTCTTTACGAAATTACTTTTGGTAATGGTGTTCTTGGTGTAGCATTAAGTAACGGTAATGTAGTAACTCTTGATTATTTTGTTTCTAGTTTAACAGAACCAAACTTAGCAAATCTTTTTACATATGAAGGTGCATCAATATTGGGTAGTAGTCTTTCAGTGAGTACTGTAACTCCTGCATTTGGTGGTGCTGAACCAGAAGATATTACTTCTATTAAATTTAATGCCCCGAGATTGTTTGCAGCACAAAATCGTGCTGTTACTCCTGATGATTATAAAGCGTTAATTTATAGTAAATTCCCTGCTGCGCAAACAGTAGCAGTTTGGGGTGGTGAAGATAATGATCCTCCAGTATACGGTAAAACATATATTTGTATTAAACCAAAAGATGCAACAAAATTAACCCAGCAGCAAAAAGAAATTATTACAAATGAAATTCTTATACCAAGAAGTGTTGTTTCTATTACTCCTGAAATTGTTGATCCAGAATTTTTTAATATTAAGGTAACATCATTTGTTTACTATAATCCTAAAGAAACATCTAACACTCCACTGCAGATTGAATCTATTGTTAAAACTGCAATTTTAGATTATGATGAAAAAGAACTTCAAAAATTTGATGGCATGCTTCGTTATACAAAACTTACAGGTATCATTGATCAATCTGACCCATCAATTGTAAATAATACTACTCGTATAATGGTTCGCCATCCTATGGCACCACAGTATGGTACCAATGCTCAATATAAATTAAATTTAATTAATCCCATTTCTCAAGATGGTGGTTTACAGGGTGAAGTTTTTGCATCAACTGGATTCTATATTCCATCAAGCACTCAAATACATTATCTTGATGATGATTCTCAAGGTAACATTCGTTTGTACTATCTCAATTCAAACCAAGATAAAGTGTTTGTGAATAGAACACAAGGAACTATTAATTATTCACTCGGATTAGTTCAAATTAATGGTTTAAACATAAGAGCCTTAGATGGACCATTTTTTGAAATACAAGTTAAACCAGAATCATATGATATTGTTTCTGCCTTAAATCAAATTGTTCAGATTGATCCAACGCTACTAAGTGTAACTGCTATTGCTGATAATACTGTAAATGGAGATACTGGTGCTGGATTTAACTACAAATTCAACTCTATTAGATCATAATGTCAAGAACTAATTTATCATCTGTTGTTTCTAGACAGATCCCTGAATTTATTAGGGAAGACTATCCAACATTTGTTGCCTTTGTAGAAGCATACTATGAATATTTACAAGCGCAGGGTGTAGATCTTTCTGCTGTTAAGGATATAGATAAGACTCTTGATAAGTTTATTGTAGAGTTTAAAAAAGAATTAGCACATCAACTTCCACAAATTCAGGGAGATGAAAGATTTTTACTTGCTCATATTAAAGATCAATATCTTGCAAAAGGTTCTGAAGCATCATATAAACTTTTGTTTAGGCTATTGTTTGGTAAAAAAGTACAACTGTTATATCCAGGAACTCAGATGTTACGTGCGTCTGACGGAAGATGGAATCAAGAGATATCAGTATTTGCTCATGTAGATTTTGGAGATCCACTTGAGATTGTTGGTAAACTAGTTGATATTCAAACTGAGAATAGATTAATTAGAGTTCTTGTTGACAGAAAAGAAGATCTTGTTGGTGAGATTGATCGTATAGTTGCACTTGGTGGAGATATCTACGAATTCTTTTTAGATAAAAGATTTTTTGGTGTATTAAATCCAGGTAATAGAATTAAATTTCAAGAGAGTTTTCAAGCTACTATTCTTCCAGCCACACAAACTGCAAAGATTATTCAACCTGGAAAAAACTTTCGAGTTGGTCAAGTGTTTGAAGTTATATCTGGAACTGGAACTGGTGCTTTATTAAAAGTTACTGGAGTTGATGACAATAATGGTATTAAATATGCAGAGTTTATTAAATTTGGTTTAGGATATACTACTGACTTTAGTGTTTCTATTTTATCATCAAATACTGTTAATGCAGCTGCATTAGTTTCGCTCGCAGCATCTACTAGTAGATCTGGTATACCGCTAGCCGAAGGTGGAACAGGATCTATTGTTCAAACAATTGGAGATGTAACTGGAGGATTTGAAGAACAAGGATATATTAACTCTGTAGATTATTTTGTAAATGAATTTGTTAATGGTACATATGCAGGTTCTGTGCTTCGTGAGTTTTCACAAAAATCTGCCAACGCTGCTGTGCTCTTTGATGATCCCTCAGTTATTCAAGTTGACCTTGGTGCTCTTGTAAGATATCCAGGATACTATACATCAAACGCTGGTTTTCTAGATGATTCTATTTTTATCCAAGATAGTAGATACTATCAAGCATTTTCCTATGTTATAAAACTTGATGAACGACTGTCATCATATAAGTCTGCAGTTAAAACTATGTTGCATCCAGCTGGTATGGCATTGTTTGCTGAATTCGATATTACAAATAACATAGATTTAAGTGTTCAACTAGAATCACTCGTTAAGTCTCTTGGTATTGGTCTTGAAGATGATTTTACAGTATTAGCTAATAATGGAGTAATTTTTACTATAGAAAAAGTAGTATCAGATACATTGAGTACTCCATCAGACAGCAATTTTACTTTAGCAACAGATAAAGCATTAACCGATTCACTTAGTACACCAACAGAGAGTTTTGTACAATTATTTACTAAATCACTAACAGATACTTACAGTGGAATGTCAGATAGTGGTGGAACTACAGTAGCGTTTGCCAAAGCACTAACAGATATCTACAGTGGAATGTCTGACAGTCTTACTTCTAGAGATGTTAGCAAAGCACTAACAGATACTTCAACTATTTCAGAATCTTTTATACAAAGCCTAAATAAACAAGCAGATACTGATACATTGGCTCCACAAAATCACACTGGTTATGTGCAGCTAAATTCGTATTATGGACAAGATTATGTTGTCTTTGCAGAGACATATTCTGTAGGTTCTAGAGAATCTACATTTAACACGTTATAACTAAGGAGATCCCTATGATTCAACAAAATGAAAACCTAAAAGCGACAGGTAAAGTTCGCATCGTTAAAACTAATGCACAAGGTGTTATAGTACAAGACTTTGAAGTGCCTAATCTAGTTGTCACAGCAGGTAAAGCACATATTGCTTCTAAAATTGCAGCAACAACTAATAGTCCAGCAGCAATGACTCATATGGGTATTGGTACTGGTGCTACATCTCCAGGCGCATCAGACACAACACTAGGAACTCAAACTGGTCGTGTTTCTTTAGCTGGTTCTTCAGTTTCTACAAATACTATTACATACACAGCGTCATTCCCTGCAGGTACTGGTGATGGTGCTATTACTGAAGCAGGCATTTTTAATGCATCTTCATCTGGTACTATGCTTTGCCGTACTACATTCCCAGTCGTGAATAAAGCAGCTGGTGATACTATTGCTGTAACATGGGTTGTGACAGTAAGTTAATTTAAGTTCAAGGTTCTGTTAAATGGCAACTACTTCATCTCTAATTAAAACCATCCTGCATAAAACTCTTGCAGAGGGTGTTTTCAAGGATGTAACTCAAAGAAGTTCTAATTACTATTATTTCCTTGGTAAAACACTTGAGTGGAGCGATGAAACTGCACCACCATATCCTGTGGATAGTTATGCTTATGAACGAGCAGTTCGTAGTGACATTATTACACTAAAAGCGATTACACCTTCTGATGTATCATTTGTTGTTCCTCGTGTAAATTGGACAACAGGTACAGTTTACGATATGTATGATGACGAATACTCAACTGAGGTTCTTGGTTTAGATATTGTCAATGGTGGAACTGGTTATACTTCACTACCAACAGTAACTGTTACAGGTGGTGGTGGTACTGGTGCTAAATTTTATCCTATTGTTTATGATGGTTCTATTATTGATATCGAAGTTGTTGGTATTGCTGACACATCAAAAGGTTCTGGATATACCTCAATACCAACAGTAACTGTTACAGGTGGTGGTGGAACTGGTGCTATTTTACAAGCAATCTTAAATATTGCTCCTTCTGGCGAACAAAAACTAGAAGACTCTAATTTTTACGTTCTCACAGAAGATTTTAACGTATACAAATGTCTTGATAATAACAATAATGCTATATCAACATCAAAACCACTAGGAACATCTATTAGTCCAATCACAACCGTAGATGGTTATGTTTGGAAGTTTATGTATAATGTTCCAATCAATTTAAGAAGTAAATTTCTATCAGATGACCAGATGCCAGTTATTTCTGCTCTTACCAATCAGTTTTATTCTAATGGTGCGATGGACAGTATTATTATCAATAACAAAGGAACTGGTTATACAACTGCAACACTTACAGTTACAGGTGATGGTTTTAGAGAAGAAGATCCAATATTTTTAAATAGTGCGTCAGCTTCTTCTGGTGGTAATGGTTATGCAAGCCCAACTGTTACTTTTTCAGATCCAATTCCAAGTGCTAATACTTTTGTTGGAAGTGTTGGTGTTTCTTTAGGAACTAAAATTATTAATAGTGTTTTTGACATATATGAAGTTGTAACTTCAGGAACCATGTCTTCCTCTGAACCTACTCATAGAAAAGGAACTGTTCAAAATGGTACAGCAGCATTAAAGTACCTTGGCAGTAGAGTTAAAGGAACTGTAGGCACAACTGATACAACTGTTGCTGCTGGTTCATTCACTACTGGAGTAAGACACACAGTTGTTTCTATTGGAACTACTAATTTTGTTACTATCGGTGCTACTGCTGCAGCAGTTGTGACAGGATCTATTTCTGGAACTACATTAACAGTCACTGCAGTAACTTCTGGAACACTTGCAGTTGGTGCTGTTATTAGTGGAACTGGTGTCACAGCTGGCACTTCTATTACTGTTCTTGGAAGTGGAACTGGTGGAGTTGGAACTTATACAGTTAGTGCATCACAAACTGTTTCTTCAACCACAATCACTAGACAACCAGTTGTCGGTGCAACATTTACAACTAGTGGAGCGGGTTCTGGAACAGGTACAGCATCTGTAAGAAGTATTTCTAGTGTCACACTAACTGGCTCAGTTAGGGAAATTAACATAACCAATGGAGGTTCTGGATATATTTCTGCACCTGCAGTAACATTTTCTGGTGGAGGCGGATCAGGTGCTGTTGCAACTTCTAAATTAGTTGGCAGTTCAGTAGTATTTTGTATTGTTTCTAATTCTGGTGATAATTATACCAGTGATCCATCAGTAACATTTGGAACTGCATGGACATCAAGTACTGCAGTTTTAGTTAATGATCAAGTTTTTGTTTCAGGTAGATTATACACTGTTACTGCTTCTGGTACAACTCATGCCAGCACTGCACCAACACACACTTCTGGTTCAGCTAGCAATGGTTCTGCCACTCTAGCTTATGCTGGTGTTCCAGCAACAGGAACTGTTACTCGTAGATTTGGTGCTGGGTATTCCGCAGTACCAACCATTACTGTTACAGATGCAAGCAGAGTAGGAACTGTTGAAGCCGTGTTATCTTTTTCGTCAACAAAATCAAACGCAAAACTTCTTCCAGTTCTTGATAGTGGTCAAATTGTTGGTGTTATTGTTGAGATTCCTGGAGTTGGATATTCTAATTCAACAATCACAGTCACTGGAGATGGAACTAATGCTCAGATAGTTGCAGATCATAATATTGGAACTATTCAATCTCTTCAAGCAAACAATGAAGTTTTAACTACAGCTGGAACTATTAATGCTATTAAAATTGTTTCTGCTGGTTATAGTTATGGTGTAGCAAATATTGAAATACAAGGTGATGGAACAGGTGCTACAGCCACTGCAACTCTTAATACTGCTAATGGAAAAATTACTAAAATTACTATTACAAACCCAGGACAAAACTATACTTTTGCTAATGTTGTTGTAACAGGTAATGGTCAGGGTGCTCGTTTAAGAGCGATTATGTCACCATTTGGTGGTCATGGTAAAAATGCTCCAAACGAATTATTTGCTAGAACACTAGTTTTTTATAGTAATGTATCTACTGACTTAAATCAAGGTGTGAGTGTTAATAACGATTATCGTCAGTTAGGTATTATTAAAAATCCAAATCAATTTAATTCGGATCAAAGATTCCAAGGAGCGATTGGTTCTGGATGTTTTATTGTTCAAGCAACAGTAAATACTACTGAATTCCCAAGAGATACTGATGTTACCATAACAAGAACTATCGACGGAGATAATTTTGAAAGAAGATATCGTGTAGTGGCTTCCTCTGCAACTAGTGCATTATTACAATCACTAGACAATGATACCCCTGCAGTTAATGATGTTTTTTCAAACGATAATAATGTTACTTTTACTGCTACTTCAGTTGGTTCACCAACTATAGATAAATATTCTGGTCAGTTAATGTTTATTGATAACAAGGCTGGTTTTACACCTTCCGCTGATGAAACGATTACTTTACGTACAGTTATCAGATTCTAACATAAATAGATTAGATCCAACTAAAGAGAAAATTACGAATGTCTATTGATTTTAACACAGAACCGTATTACGATGATTTCAACGAATCAAAAAGATTCTTGAAAATTCTTTATCGCCCAGGATTTGCTGTCCAAGCACGAGAGTTAACTCAAATGCAGACTATTCTGCAAAATCAGATTTCTCGTTTTGGTGATCATGTATTCAAAGAAGGTTCCATGGTTATTCCAGGTTCCATCGGTGTTGACAATAAAATTAGTTATGTCAAACTAGAATCTACATATGATGGTGTTCTTGCAGATACTGTTGTGCAAAATTTTGCTGGATTAATTGTTGAAAATGCAGCTGGTGTAAAAGCACAAGTTATTTACTATGTTAAATCTTCTGGGGCTGACGCTGCAGCATTATACATTCGTTATATAAATTCTGGTGACGACACAGTAACAAAAACATTTTCTAATTCAGACGAATTAACAAATCTTGCTGGCACAAACCTTGCTGGCACTACAATTACAGCAGGGACATATACTGTTCAAGCTGCTACATCCACTTCTACTGGAACTGGATCTATTTCAACTATTCAGCAAGGTGTTTACTATATCAAAGGGCACTTTGTTCTTGTTCCAGAACAAACAATTATTTTAGATAAGTTTACAAGTGAACCTTCTTATCGCATTGGTTTAGTCACAACTGAAGAAATTATCACTTCTGAAGAAGATGCATCGCTTTATGATAATGCGCAAAATTCATTTAACTATGCTGCTCCAGGAGCACATCGTTACTACATCGATGCAGTATTAACCAAACTTGCACTAAACAGTGTAGAAGATACTGATTTTATTGAGTTGATTCGAGTTGGTGAAGGTAAGACTCAAAAATTAGTTAACACAACACAATATTCTATTATCGAAAAAGAATTTGCTCAAAGAACATATGATGAGTCTGGTGATTACACAGTTAAGAATTTTGAAATTGATGTTAGAGAATATAGAAACAATGATCGTGGTGCTTGGACTACAGGAAGAGTTTATCTAATTGGTGATGTTGTAACAAACAGCAGCAAAACATATGTAGCAAGAAATAGCGGAACTGCTTCTAACAGCACTCCACCAACTCATACTGCTGGACTTGTTTATGATGGTTCTGTAGGTGGTGTTGGTACTTCAGGTATTCAATGGGAATACACCGAAAATCCATATTACAATCGTGGTGTTTATACTCCAGGAACTACAGAAAATCTTGCTACACAACAAGTTAATGAAGCACAATTGGCTATTGGACTAGAGCCAGGAAAAGCATATGTTCAAGGTTATGAGATTGAAAAACCTGCTACTGAATATGTAACAGTACAAAAAGCAAGAGACTTTGTTGAAGTTCAAAACGCAGTTATTCCAACCACAGTTGGTAACTATCTTTATGTAACTAATATAAATGGTGCTCCAGGAATTGCTACTCTGACTCAAGTTACTCTTTATAATAGAGTATCTTCTTCTGTTGGAAATATTGGTGGACCATCAGGTGCGACCGCAGTTGGCACTGCTCGTGTTCGTTTTATGGAATACCATAATGGCACGATCGGCACACAAACTGCTATCTACAAATTAGGTTTGTTCGATGTTCAAATGGGAACTGGATATGACTTTAACAGAGATGTTAAATCAGTCTATCACGTTGGGTCTAGTAGTGATGTAAATTTAAACTTTACTGCTGATATCGAATCTACAACTGCAGTAGGTTCTGGAACACTGGTTCGTTTAATTGGTTCTGTTACTGCAGCAACTTCTACTACATTAACTGGAACTGGGACTTCTTTTCAAACTGATCTTAAAGTAGATGATTATATTTTCTTGGGCACTGCCCTACGAAGAGTTACTGCTATCGCTTCCCAAATCTCTTTGACTATTGATTCTAATGCAACTGTTACTGGTGTTACACTTGACAGGCTTGAGACGCAACTTTTGGAACCAGAAAACACATCTCTGCTATTCCCATTCCCATACTACGCAATTAAAAGTGTAAGTGATACAGTTTACACAGTATATGAAACATTCACCAGTAGCGTATCTGCTGGTTCAATTTCTATTACTACTTCTTCTGGAACTTTTGCATCAGCTGCAGAAACTGATAACTATACTGTTATTGATACTGATGCTACAAGTGGTGGTGCAATTGTTACTGCTACTGCGACTCCATCAGGTTCATCTGCCACTCTTGCTGTTAGCTCAGGATTAAATGGAAGAAATGTTTTTGTTATCGCAGCTGTTAATAAAAGTGGTGCTTCTTTAACTGAAAAAACAAAAACACTAGTTTCAGCTGATACAATATCATTTACTACACAAGCCACTGCCCAAGTTACTGAGTTGTTGCTTGGACATGCAGACGGATATCGTTTAGTTTCAGTGAAGATGAAATCTGGAACATTTGCATCTCCAGGTGCTACATTCGAAATTGATATTTCAGATCGTTTTATTTTTGATAGTGGACAAAGATCTACTTACTATGATCAAGCAAGATTAATACTTAAAAATTCTTATGCTCCACCCGAAGCACCGATTCAAGTAACATATGATTACTTCACACACGGCAGTGGTGATTACTTCACTAAAGACTCTTATCCTGCAAGTGTTCAATATGGAGCAATTCCTAATTTTCAAGGCATTCCTTTAAGAGATGTTATTGATTTTAGACCAAGAATTAATGATGCTGGTACAGGATTTACCAGTACTGGATCTTCTGTAACACTACTACCAAAACGTGGTATCGATGTTACAACCGATTTTGAATATTATCTCGCAAGAAAAACCAAAATTGCAGTAGACTTTGGTGGTCAATTCTTTGGTATCAATGGCGTGTCGTCATTAAATCCAGGTGAACCTCTTGATCCTACACTTGGATTAGTTCTTTATAATCTAACATTAGAGCCATACACTTTTGGTATATCAAACAATAATGTACAAATAAATCGAATGGACAATAAACGATACACCATGCGTGATATCGGTAAATTAGAAAAACGAATTGATAACTTAGAATATTATACATCACTATCCTTACTCGAGCAACAAACTGAATCTTTAAATATAATAGATGCAGCTGGTTTGACTAGATTTAAAAATGGATTTATTGTAGATAATTTTTCAGGACATAATACTGGAGATACCACATCTCCAGATTATTTAAATTCTATTGATATGGAAAAGGCAGAACTTCGTCCGTTCTGTGTGACTCAAAATGTAAATTTAATTGAATCTGTTTCTTCTGATACTGATCGTGCTTTAGCAAACTACAAATTATATGGTGAAGTTATTACATTGCCAGTTGTTGCTGATCTTCCTCTTATCACCCAAGCGTATGCTTCTCGTTTAGAAAACATTAATCCATTTGCAGTATTCACATTCCTTGGTGACGTAAGAATTAATCCTTCTTCAGATGATTGGTTTGACACAGATCGTCGTCCAGATTTAGTTATTGATGTTGAAGGTAATTTTACAACAGTAGCAACTCTTGCTGAAAAGGCTGGTGTTCTTGGTAGTGTTTGGAATGCTTGGCAAACTCAGTGGACTGGCACACCAGTAAATGTTGGTACTCGAAATATAAATCTAACTGGTCAGGGTATTAGAACAATTACGGTTGAAACTTCAGCCACACAAATCGGTCAATCTCGTACTGGTGTTAAAACAACAGTAGTCACAAAAATTGACAGGCAAGTAGTTGCAGATCGTGTTCTTTCTACAGCTGTAATTCCATATATTCGTTCAAGAAATATTCTTGTTCAAATTCAAAAATTAAAGCCAAACACTCGTTTCTATCCATTCTTCGATGGTATTGATATTTCTGCTTATGTAACTCCAGCATCTAAAATAACATACACTCCAGCTGGTGCAAACGCTGCAGCAAGACTAGTAACACATAACAAATTTGATACAGAAACAAATGTTGGATCTAATGCTACTGCTACTACTAGAAGAATTGATGGCGATTCTCAAGTATGTTTAAATCGTGGTGATATTATTACTGGAGGCACATCTGCTGCTACTGCAGTTGTTGTTGGAAAAGATTATAACCTTGACGACGGAACATTTGCATTATATGTGCAAAATATTCAAGGAACATTCTCTACAGGTGAAACGATTTCTTCATCAAATACACTAGATTATGCTACAGCTGCTACTGGAACTGTTGGAACAGTTACCACTAAAGCACTTGGTGGAACTTTAGTATCAAACTTTAATGGTGATATTCAATTATTGTTTAATATTCCAAACACAGAAGCAATAAGATTCCGTTGTGGTAGTCGTGAGATTAAACTAGTTGATGTTACTAATGCAAATGGTGCGTTTACTTCTCGTGCAAGAGCAAATTATCGTGCTGAGGGTATCCTTGAAACCAAACAAAGAACAGTACACGCTGTTCGCAATGCAGAACTAGCACAAGAACCACTTGAAGATAACCAAGTTATCACTCAAACTTCTGACCGAGTTGTTGCTGATACTGGTTGGTACGATCCTCTTGCCCAAACATTCTTGATTGAACAAAAGGGTGGATGTTTCTTATCTAAAGTTGATATATTCTTTGCCACTAAAGATACAGCAATTCCAGTTACACTAGAGATTCGTGAAACAGTTAATGGATATCCTGGAAAGAGAGTTCTTGCGTTTTCTCGTGTAACCTTAAAACCAGAACAAGTAAACATTTCTGCAAATACTGTATTGTTAGATGATGTGAATGTTAATTCTTATGATACTCCAACTACATTTACATTCCCAAGTCCAGTTTATGTTCAAGAGAATGCTGAGTATGCTATTGTTTTAGCGTCAGATTCAAATAATTATAAAGTTTGGATTTCTCAAGTTGGTGATTTAATGCCAGGAACTGCTCGTACTATTTCTGAGCAACCATATCTTGGTTCATTATTTAAATCACAAAACGCTTCTACTTGGTCTGCAGATCAAACTCAAGATTTAAAGTTCACAATTCATCGTTGCCAATTTGAAACTGGTGTAGTGTCTAATGTTGAGTTTGATAATGATGCTCTTACAACAGTTAGATTAGAACCAGCACCATTTGAAACTAGATCGGGTGTTGCAAAAGTTCGTGTATATCATACAAATCACGGAATTCCATCTGGATCTTATGTAACTATCAGTGGTGTTTCTGCCAATGTCAATGGCATTGCTTTTGCTGGATTTAATACAAACCATATTATTAGCGATGTTGATTTAGATAGTTATTGTATCACTCTTGGTTCAAACGCAACTTCAACTGGATATAGCGGTGGTTCTCTTGTAAGAGCAACTAGACATATTCAGTTTGACGCAATTCAGCCAATGATTCAACTACAATCATTCTCTGATACTCCAGTTAGATTTGGATTTAAAGGGACAAGTGGAAAATCTGTTGATTCTACTACACAGTCTGCTTATGTACAAGATGCTAATTATAGTGGTGTATTGGCAAATGAAACTAATTATTTCGAATCTCCAAAAATGATTGCTTCTGAAATAAATGAAGCAGATTCTAGTTTTGGACTAAGTGGTGATAAATCAGCTAAGTTAAACATTGTCATGAGCACTACAAACGATGCAGTATCTCCTATCATAGACACACATAGAATAAGTTTAGTTGCTATTGGAAATAAAGTTAATAATCCTTCAGAAACTAACCTAAATGTGGCTTCTTTAGATTACGGTGTGATATTAAGTAACGCTACTGGTGTAACTATTTCTGGTAGTACTATTACTACATCAACACAACAAGCTGCGTTTAAGACTGCAACTGTTGGTAAGTTTTTAACTATCGCTGGCGCAAGTTCTGGTACTAGCACTAAGTTAATTACAGCAGTTGCTGCAGATGGAACTTCTATCACGTTTGATTCTGCTCCAACTGCAATTACTGGTAATGCAACATTAACTCAAAGAGAAAGATTTGTTTCTGAACTTGCTCCATCAGAAAGTTCTACATTTAGCAAATATGTCACTAAGAAAGTTAATTTTGCAAATCACTCTAATTTCTTAAGAATTAATTTTGCTGTTAATCTTCCTATTGAAGCAACAGTTGAAGTTTGGTATAAAACCAATGAAGTTGGTTCTACTGTACCTTTTGGTAATAAATCTTATAGTCAAGCGACAATAACAAATCCTATTCCAACTGCATCAAATGAAACAGAGCAATTTTATGATGCTTCTTATTCTTTAAATAATTTGAATGCCTTTGATGCAGTTCAGGTTAAAATTGTTATGAAGTCTTCTAATAGTTCTCAAGTACCAAGAATTAAAGATCTTCGTGTGATTGCTTGCGCATAATGGAAGGTTTTGTTAGAATACAAAATAAGGATGGTCTCGTAAGAGATCTATCCAGTGGTGCAGTAATAAATACAAATAGAACTGAGTATGAAAATTACTTAAAAAGAAAAAATGCTAGTGAAGAATTGCATCAACAAATTAAACAAAACTCTGATAAAATAGAAAAAATTGAATCAGATTTAGATGAGATAAAACATATGCTCACAATGCTTATTAAGGATAAACAATAATGGCTGTAATCGTACTTCGTAGTGTTAAAGGCAGTCCTCTAACGATTGCAGAAGCAGACGCTAACTTTAATAATTTAAACACAGAAGTCGGCACTAAACTTGATACAACAAGTTATACTGCTGCCGATGTTTTAACTAAAATTAAAACTGTTGATGGTGTTGGTTCTGGTTTAGATGCTGACTTACTAGATGGTTTAAGTTCTGCTACTGCTAATACTGTAAGCACAATTGTTGCTCGAGACGCTTCTGGTAACTTTTCTGCAGGAACGATTACTGCTTCTTTAGTTGGTAATGTAACTGGTAATGTAACTGGTAATATAACTGGAACAATTAGTGGTAATGCTACCAATGTTTCTGGTGTTGTTGCAATTGGTAATGGTGGAACTGGTGCCACTTCTGACAGTGCAGCAAGAACTGCTCTTGGTCTAGGAACCATAGCTACTCAAGCTGCAAGCAATGTTACTATTACTGGTGGATCTATTAGTGGCATTACTGACATCGCTATTGCCGATGGTGGCACTGGGGCATCAACAGCTGTTCAAGCGAGAACAAATCTTGGTTTGGTTCTTGGTTCTGATGTTCAGCCATTCTCAAATAATTTAACAGCAATCGCTTCTGTAACTACTCATGGTTTCTTTGTTAAAGATTCTGCAGGTACTGCATTATCAAGAAGTATTGCAGCTAGCGGATCTATAACAGTAACTAATGGTGATGGAGTTTCTGGTAATCCTACTATTACATTATCAAGCACTCCTGAAGTTTCTGCTATTCTTAAAACTGGAACTAATGGTTCTGGTGATATCGGACAATCTGGAAATAGATTTGCTGTAATTTATGGTACTTCTACTTCTGCACAATACGCTGACTTAGCAGAAAAATATTTGGCAGACGCTGAATATGCAGTTGGTACAGTTATAATGGTTGGTGGTGATGCAGAAGTTACTGCATCTACTTGGGGTAGTCGTGCCATTGGTGTTGTATCTGCTAACCCTGCATACATTATGAATGATGACCTAGAAGGTGGTACTGCTATCGCTCTTAAAGGTCGTGTTCCAGTTCGTGTTATTGGAGCGATTCGTAAGGGTGATAGAATTATTGCTTCTGCTGGTGGATTAGCTTCTGCTGGAATTGCACATTCAAGCGTCGATGTTATTGGTATTGCTTTAGAATCAAACTCAGATATGTCTGAGAAATTAGTTGAATGTGTAATTTTATAATGCTTCATGATAACTCAACCAATTGTCTTTCATAAGACAAATGTATCTCTTTCAGATATACTAATCCCAAAAGATTTAGTGGTCTATCTTAAGACCACTGAAACGTGCCAACTCAATTGCCAACACTGTTTTACAAATGGTACCAACGGCAAAAAGATATACTTTAATCCCGAACATACTGTAGAGTGGTTTGAACGACTCCACAAAGAATGTCCATCTTTTAATGGTGGAAATATTACATTCCATGGAGGAGAACCATTCCTTGCTCCGCTGGATGATATGTACTATGTCTGGGATAAAGTATCAAAATTATTCCCGAATCTTAACTGGTCTTGCTCTACAAATCTATGTTTTAATCTAACTGAAGATCATATGCAGTTTTT
>Ga0209768_10000764_pt1 | contig 21233 bp, 20 predicted proteins | sample LauGreSBDMM110SD_3_FD_187564 | JGI IMG/M metagenome (GOLD analysis project Ga0209768, IMG submission 187564) | Freshwater lake microbial communities from Lake Michigan, USA - Sp13.BD.MM110.SD (SPAdes) (version 2) | ecosystem: Environmental > Aquatic > Freshwater > Lake | place: Lake Michigan... | reverse complement strand
AGACGGGGACGGCGCGAGCGGGGTGGGTCTGAGCCCTTGTCCGCAGGAGAGGGTCAGCAGTGCAAGTGCAAGCGCAAGCAGGGCGGAAAAGAGGGGCCAGAGACGACGCGGGCGCTTCACGGGGTCACTCACGCGACTGATCTCGCCAATCTTGTCAAGGTTGAAGGTGCCCGCCAGCTCGTACGCTGCTCAGAACCGTCGACGGGACTGAATCGAGGCGATCGCTGCATCAGTCAGCGGGAGTGCAACGAGGAGGCGCGCGATCTCATCGGGTCCAATGTTGCAGGCGCCTGGTGCGTTGATCAGTTTCATCTACCTATCGTAGCCCGTGCACGCCGATCGGGTTCAGCGATACGCCCGACATGCTGGCCCGCACCGAGAGCGCCTCAGCCGACGCCACGGCGGTCTCCATGGCGGTGAGGCAGAGCACGCCGTACTCAACTGCGGCGAGGCGGATCTCGAGCGCGTCCCGCAGCGCCCCTGTTGCCATTGACGGCGTGTTGACGACCAAGGCGACGGCGCCAGAACGAATCAGGTCGGCAATGCCAGGCGCCCCATCACGCCCCTGGTCGCCGAGTGGGTGCGCCGTTCCGGCAGTGATGCCGAGTGCCGCCAAGGCACTGCGCGTACCGGGGGTGGCGACCAGCTCGTAGCCGGCGGCGAGGAGTGGGGTGGCGAGGCGCGCCACCAGGTGCTTATCGCGGTCGGCGATGCTCAAGAGAGCGATGCGCTGCGAGTCGCGTGGCGGCGGCGGCAGCAGGTTCGCTGCGATCAGCGCCTTGCCGAGCGCCTCCTCTGCGGTCAGGCCGAGACCGATCACCTCGCCCGTCGACTGCATGAAGGGCCCGAGCGTTGGGTCGACGCCGCGCAGCTTCGCCGTACTGAACGCTGGTGCCTTCACCGCCACACCCTTCGGCGCTGAAGCAATTCCCGACACGTATCCCTTCGACGCCAACGTGTCACCGAGCGCGATATCAACGGCGAGCGGCACCATCGGGATCCCCGTCACCTTGCTCATGAACGGCACGGTTCGACTCGCGCGCGGGTTCACCTCAATCAGGTAGATCCCCTCGTCGCGCACGATGAACTGCGCGTTGACGAGGCCGCGCACGCCGATCTCGCGTACCAGGCGCATGAAGATTCCAGCGAGCTCCTCTTGCTTCGCCGCCGAGAGGCGCTGCGGTGGATAGACGGCGATGGAGTCGCCCGAGTGCACGCCGGCGAGCTCGACGTGCTCTAAGAGGCCAGGGATGAGCACCGTCTCACCGTCGGTGACCGCGTCGATGTCAATCTCGATCCCCTCAAGGAAGCGATCAATGCGCAACGGGCGACCGTCGCCGATCTCGCCGATGCGATCGAGCTGGCGCTCAAGATCCGGGAGCGAATAGGCGAAATCGATGGCGAGGCCACCGATCACATACGACGGCCGCACGATCACTGGGTAACCGATGCGCTCCACTAGGTCGATCGCCTCTTGGCGACTGCGCGCCAGGCCGCCCTCGGGCTGCAAGATGCCGAGACGATCCAGGAGCGCAGCAAAGCGCACACGATCCTCGGTCTCATCGATCGCTTCGAGCGATGCGCCGAGGAGCGGCACACCCGCTGCGGCGAGCGGCGCTGCAAGATTGAGCGGCGTCTGTCCGCCGAACTGCACGAAGGCCGGCAGTGTCGTCTCGCCTTCTGGTGATTCGGCGCGCACGATCTCCATGATGGACTCGGCGTCGAGCGGCTCAAAGTAGAGGCGCGTCGACGCGTCGAAGTCGGTCGAGACCGTCTCGGGATTGCTGTTCACCATCACCGCCGACCAGCCCCGCTCCGTCAGCCGCTCCGCGGCGCGCACGGCGCAGTAGTCAAACTCAATTCCCTGACCAATGCGCACTGGCCCTGAGCCGATCACCATCGCCGCCTGTCGCGGCACCGGCGGCGCCTCTGGCGGTGAGCCGGCCGCTGCATACGTGGAGTAGAAGTAGGGCGTGGCGGCGGCGAATTCCGCGGCGCAGGTGTCGACCATCGCGTACCCGGGCGTTAAGCCAAGCTGCGAACGGCGCTGGGCGATGCGCAACTCCGACACGCCGCTCATCAGCGCAAGGTCGCGATCGCCAATCGCGGAACGCTTCGCCGTCGCGAGCAGTGAGACGGAGGCGGGGTCGGGGCCAATCAGCGTCTGGCCCGCGGCGCGCACGCGGTGCTCAATGGCGATGAGGCGCTCAAACTCCGCGAGGAACCAGCGCGTGATCCCCGTTGCAGTGTGAATCTGGTCGGCCGACACGCCGCGACGCATCGCCGCGAAGAGTCGCCAGAGTCGCGAGTCCGATGGTCGCAAGAAGTGGCGCAGCGCCGCCGCATCGTTGCTCGCGATGATCGGCGCCAGCTCCACCTCCCATGAGGCCTCCTCCGCCGTTGGGCCACTCCCCGACTGCTCCATGGAGCGCAGTGCCTTGTTCAGTGCGGCGCCGAAGGTGCGATCGATCGACATCACCTCGCCGGTCGCCTTCATCTGACTGCCGAGCAGGCGATCGGCGCCAGGAAACTTGTCGAATGGGAAGCGCGGCAACTTCACCACGATGTAGTCGAGGGCAGGCTCGAAGGCGGCAACCGTGGTGCGCGTGACGGCGTTCGGGATCTCGCGCAGCGTGCGACCAATGGCGATCTGCGCCGCAACGCGCGCAATCGGATACCCAGTCGCCTTGCTGGCGAGTGCTGAGCTGCGGCTGACGCGCGGGTTCACCTCGATCACCACATACTCGGTGTAGTCGGGTGAGAGGGCGAGCTGTACGTTGCAGCCCCCCTCCACGCCGAGGGCGCGAATGATGTCGAGCGAGGCGGTGCGCAGGCGCTGGTGCACCGGGTCGGGCAGCGTCTGCACGGGGGCGACCACGATGCTGTCGCCCGTATGCACCCCGAGCGGGTCGACGTTCTCCATCGAGCAGACCGCAATGCAGGTGTCCTCGGCGTCGCGCATCACCTCGTACTCAATCTCCTGCCAGCCGACGAGGCAGCGCTCGATCATCACCTGGCGAATCGGGCTGGCGCGCAGGCCGCTCTGCACGCGCTCCCAGTACTCCTCCTCAGTGGCGACGATCCCACCGCCCGTGCCGCCGAGGGTGAAGGCGGGGCGAATGATGGCGGGGAGGCCGATCTGTGCGAGCGCCTCCTTCGCGGCCTGCATGCGCTCGGCGTCGTTCGCACCCTGCACCATGGCGCTCGGCGCCGTGGGCTGCCCGATGCGATCGCACATCTCGCGGAAGAGCTCGCGATCCTCCGCCATCTTGATCGCAGAGAGCGGTGTGCCGAGGAGGCGAATCGGATGCCGCTTGAAGACGCCCGCATCATCGAGCGCCACCGCCATGTTGAGTGCCGTCTGCCCGCCGAGCCCAGCGAGCAGCCCCTCGGGCTTCTCACGTTCAATGATGCGCTCAATCACCTCAACGGTGAGTGGCTCGAGGTACACAACATCGGCGACCGACGGGTCGGTCATGATCGTCGCCGGATTGGAGTTCACGAGAATCGTGCGAATCCCTTCAGCGCGTAGCGCGCGACACGCCTGTGTTCCTGCGTAGTCAAACTCGGCCGCCTGTCCAATCACCACTGGCCCCGAGCCGATGATCAGAACGCTCGCCGGTTTGGTGCTCATCGCTCGCTCTGCGCAATCGCGGTCATGAAGCGATCAAAGACTGGCGTCGCGTCAAGCGGACCCGGCGAACCTTCGGGGTGATACTGCACCGTCTCGATTGGCAGCTCACGGTGCCGCAGCCCCTCGACTGATCCGTCGTTGAGATTGATCTGGCTCACTTCAAATCCTGAGTCGATCGGGAGTGTGCCGCCGACCACCTCGACCTCGTGATTCTGCGCCGTAACGTAGACACGGCCACTCGGCAGGTCGCGCACCGGATGATTCGCACCGTGATGCCCGAACGCGAGTCGCTTCGTCTCGGCACCAGCAGCACGCGCCACGATCTGATGCCCGAGGCAGATGCCGAGCAGCGGTCGCCCCGTGGCGATGATCTCGCGCGCCAGCGCGACGGGCCCAGTGAGACGCGCCGGGTCCCCAGGGCCAGGCGAGAGCACCACGCCGACCGGTCCCCCATCTAAGAGGTCGTGGCTCGACGTGTTGTGTGGGTGCACGCGCACGCGCAGGCCGCGTGATCGCAGCGCACGAACGATGTTGGACTTCAGCCCAAAGTCCACCACCACGACCAGTGGCTCGTTGGCGTCGCCGTACGTCTCGACGCGGGTTGGTGAGACCTGGGCGACGAAGTCTTCGCTCTCCCACGGGGTGATCAACTTGGTCGCGGCAACCGCGGCCTCGAAGTCGCTCTCCCACGGTGCAGAGATGCGCGCACGCTGGGCGCCCGTCTCGCGCAAGCGTCGTGCAAGGCTGCGCGTCTCCACACCGGCGATCGCTGGCACGTTGTGCGCGCGCAGCAGTGCGGCAAGTTGCGCGGCATCGTCACTGATGGCAGCGGTGGCGTGTGCCACCACGAGTCCGCGCAACCATGGGCGGGTGCTCTGGTCGTCGGCGATCAGTCGGCCGTAGTTGCCGATGAGCGGATAGGTCATCAGCACCACCTGCCCGGCGTAGCTCGGATCGGTGCAGATCTCTTGGTAGCCAGATTGGCTGGTGTTCATCACGAGATCACCGCCCGATGCGATGGGGGCACCCCACGAGACGCCAGGGAAGACGCTGCCGTCTTCGAGTGTGAGGAGGGCGGGTCCGTGATCGCCGATGCGCGCGTCGACAACAGAGGCAGATTCTGGGAGGGGAATCAGGGAGCGGCGATAGGGTGCGAGGCTTCGAATTGCGCGCTCGTTCACCTGTACTCCTCTCCGGCCTCACAGGGCCATCTGCGATCTCTCTGGATCGTCTCGAAAGGAACGCCAGTCTTCACTGGTGAGCCGGGTGGGATTCGAACCCACGACCTAGTGATTAAGAGTCACTTGCTCTACCGCTGAGCTACCGGCCCACGGGGGAGAATAGAGGAGCGGGGCGTAGCGTGCTACGGAGCTACCGGTGCGCGGCGGCTCCCTCGGTAACAAGGGCATCCAGCACCGCGGAGAGGCGAGCTGCCAAGGCCGCATGGCCCGCCGCATTCGGGTGGAACGGGACCTCGCCATCCCTCCCCCACTGGTATGGCTCGGGGTCGCAGAGGCGATGGCCAAGGAAGGCGTCGGCGAGGTCGGCGACGCGGAGTCGCGGGTCGTTGACGGTGGTGATGGCCCCACGAACGCGGTCGGCGATGTCGGTTCCCCACTCAGCGAGCACCGCAAGGTCAGCGTCAGAGATGCTGTCGCCGGGAGCGCGCAAGCCGGAGCATGCGTCGAGCCCAGGGCTCCCCGCGTTCGGGAGCGAGTCGGCGTACATGACCACGATGACGATGGCGTTCGGCGCCTTGGCCAGCACCGTGCGGTAGAGGCGCACCAGGGTGCCGCTCAGGGCTGCTGCCTGGGGCTTCATGCGCTCCCCCACAGCAACGCAGGAGGCCGCATCCTCGGTACGGCAGGCGGCGAAGACCTCAGAGAAGCCGGCGTCGTTCCCGCCGATGCCGAGCATGACGATGTCGGTCTCGGCGCTGAGCGCCTGCACCTGCAGGATCTCTCCTGCACGCATGCGGCGATCGACCAGGTCAGCAACAACGGCGCCGCTGCATGAGACGTGGGTCAGCGAGAGGCGCATGTTGGTTGGCGCCAAGAGGCGCGGCCAGGCTGGCCCACGGGCGCAGACACTCGGCGAACCAAGCACCTGCAGCGTGCCGCGATCAAACGGGAGCGCCGCCGAGGCGTAGCTATCACCAAGTACGACAAGATTCAGCGTTGGCAGCGATGGATCGCTCGGACCAACCAGCATCGGTGCTGGGATCGGCGCATCGAAGCGCAGCCCTGGCCCACCGACGCCACCGAGTGCGGCAACGATCAGTCCGGCGAGGGCACCAGCAGCCAGACGCTTACGCATCGGGCGTCTCGCTGATGCCGAAGAGTGCGGTGATTGAACCAGTCAGTGGCTGTGCTCCCACAACGATCTGCTCGGCGCGTGTCGTGAGTGCGCCGCTCGCCGTTGCCTCGCGCACCTGCGCATCAACATGCGATTCGGCGGCGGCGACAAGATGCGCCTCAACGCGGCGAATACGACCACGCACGCCGCGGCCCGCGCCGAGGTCGTCGATGGTGGCCAGGAGTTCACTGATCCCAGCACCAGCGGTGGCAGAGACGAGCGCAAGCGGCGGCGCGCCTGCGCCGAGAGCGAGCCCACTGCGCAGGCGATCGAAGGCCGCCTGTGCGCCAGGTCGGTCAGATTTATTCACGGCAACGATGTCGGCAACCTCGAGGATCCCCGCCTTCATCGCCTGCACCTCGTCGCCACCCTCGGGCCCTTCCACAACGAGCAGCACGTCGGCGAGCCGCGCAATGCTGATCTCGGCCTGTCCGGCGCCAACGGTCTCCACAAAGATCAGATCAAACCCAGCCGCCTCCACCAGGATCGTGGCCGCAGCGGCAACATGCGCGAGCGATCGACCGCTACCGCGCGTGGCAATCGAGCGCGTGAAGCGACCGTCATCATCGGGATGCTCGTCAATACGCACGCGATCGCCAAGCAGTGCGCCGCCGCTCTCGTGCGAACTCGGATCAATCGCCAAGATGGCGACGCGACGACCGCCAGCACGCGCCACATCAGCGAGGGCTGCGGCGAGTGAGCTCTTCCCCGCTCCCGGCGCACCAGTCAGCCCCACAACAAGGGCGTTGCGCGCGTCGGCCGCCGATGCGGCGAGCGCCTCTTGAATACGTTGATTCGCTGCCGGACCCGGCCGCTCGACGGCGCTGATCCCCTGCGCCAGCTCGCGACGCGCCGCGAGATGCTTAGCGTCGACGGGCATTCGCGCGCAGGAAGGTGGCAACCTCGGCGATCGTGGTTCCTGGTCCAAAGATTCCAGAGATGCCGGCCTGCTCCAACTCTGGGCGGTCGGCCTCGGGGATGATGCCGCCCGCTACGACCAGCACGTCGCTCGCGCCAGAGGCGCGAAGGTTGGCGACCAACTTTGGCAACAGCGTTGCATGTGCGCCGGAGAGGATTGAGCAGCCGACCACATCGACGTCCTCTTCAATGGCCGCAGCAACGATCGCATCAACGGTGCGGCGAAGGCCGGTGTAGATCACTTCAAATCCTTCGTCGCGCAGTCCGCGTGCCAGCACCTTGGCGCCGCGGTCGTGGCCGTCAAGGCCGGGCTTGGCGATCAGCACGCGAATCGGCGTTGTGCGCTCAGCCATGGAGCCCCTCGCGTCGCGCAACGCCGCGATCATGGGCGCGTGCCAGCGCCTCGCGCAAAGCGGCGTCGGTACGGAGTGAGCCGCGCATCGCCTCTGTCGTCATCACAACGCCTGGTTGGCGTGCGCCGCGCGCCGCAAGGCAGAGATGTTCGGCGCTAATCAACACGCCAACACCAGCAGGCGCGAGGGCGTCGTTCAGTGCATCGGCGACCTGCGCGGTGAGGCGCTCCTGCACCTGCAGTCGTCGCGCAAAGGCATCAACAAGGCGTGGGATCTTCGAGAGGCCAACGATGCGACCGCTCGGCACGTAGCCAACGGTGGCCACGCCAGGAAACGGCAGAAGGTGGTGTTCGCAGAGGGCGTGGAACGGGATCCCCTCGACAACGACAAGGTCGCCAGCAGGTGCGCCCGTCGGCTCCTCAAAGACGGTGCCGAGAATCTCGTACGGATCGCTGGCATAGCCGCTGGTGAGCTCGAGCATGGCGCGAGCAACGCGGCCTGGGGTATCAACGAGCCCGTCGCGCGCTGGGTCCTCGCCGATGGCGCGCAGGATGGTCTCAGCCGCCTCAGCGATCCGGGCCTCGGCATCTGAAGTGGGCACGATTGCCCGCACTGTTTCGTTCTTTGCCTGCATTCCCTCATCCTACCCGCCCCGTCGTAGGATCTCTTCGTGGAACGTCAGGAGGAGTTGGAGCGCGTGGAGCAGTTCGCCGAGGAGGCGCTGCGTGGGCTGCCCGAACCCCTACGCTCCGCCGCCCAGGAGCTCCTCGTCACCGTGAGCCACGAGCCGGGCGCTGACCTCTACGGCGAGTTCTACGGGCTACCGAAGGGCGCGGAGAGCGGCCTCGGCGAGCCGCCCCCTGAGGTAACGATCTATGCCGCGACGCTGCTGGCCGACTTCCCCGACGCCGAGGAGCTGCGGCGGGAGGTGCGCCGAACGCTCATCCACGAAATCGGGCACTACCTTGGGTTGAGCGAGGAGGATCTGCACGCCCGCGGGCTCGAGTAGGTTCGCCACCGCTCGCTATGATGGGGGCTAAGGCGGAGGCACCGTTCCGCCACAAAGAGAGCGCAGGGGGAACCATGGCGGAGATTAAGCACACCAGCGATGCAGCATTCCAGAAGGACGTTATGGATTCGGGTAGCCCCGTCATCGTTGACTTCTGGGCGCCATGGTGTGGCCCGTGCAAGCTCGTTGCCCCAGAGCTCGAGAAGCTCGCCGCGCAGTACGACGGCAAGGTCACCATCGTGAAGGTGAACGTTGACGAGAACCCAGCCCTGCAGCAGGCGTTCAACATCATGTCGATCCCAACGATCGCCTACTTCAAGGGCGCCGGTGCCCAGCCAGTTGGCGCCGTCGGCTTCCAGACCGCCGAGCAGCTAGAGGCGCGCTTCGCGTTGAAGGAGCTCGCCTAACCCTTACGACGTAGCAACGGCCGCTCGGCCTTAACTCTTGCTGCGCCCCTTCAGTGCCCCTGCGATCCGCGCGACGATGCCAACCAGGATCACTCCATAGACCAGGAGGGCAAACGCCCACTTAATCGAAGAGGATGTTGAGGCTAGCTGAGCGGTCGTCGAGGAGATCGTGCCATCGGCAAGGTACTGGCTCGCCAGGCTGGATACGCCAAAGTTCTCCACCCAGTCAAAGAGAACCTGACCAAATGGCAGCAGATTCAACATCCCGACCTTTTGCGAATATGGCTTAAGCAACACCGACACCCAGGCTACATACATCACTCCGTAGATCACGCCATAGAGAGAGTCCCACACCTGATTGAAGGTGATGTACGCAGAAATCTGCTGAGTAGAACGCTCTGCAAAGAAGGCCAGAATCTCTGCCTGACCAAAGCCCAACGAGGTTCCTAGCGACTTGATAGTGCTGTTCGCAACCTCAAACGCCTTCCCCTGCCCACTGAGGACGAGGACGGTGTAGCCGGCAAAGGCGGCGGTGGCGATCAGCGCGGTAACCAGGGTTGACTTCGCGTAGAAAAACTCCGACGCGCGACGTAGGGGTCCGGACTTGCTAGACGTCATGGTATCTACCTTTCTTACTCTCTTATTTCAACGCCGCCGCGTATGCGGCGAGACGTTCGGCGATGAGTTCGTTCGAGATATCCGAGGCGAGGAGCGCGCGCACGCGATCCGCTTCGCCCGTGTCAAAAAGTGTAATCACCTGACGATGATCGCCATTCAGGAGCGTGAACTGCTTCCCTGGCCAGTCACCAACCTTGATGTCAGTGATCTTCAGCCCTTGTGTCTTGCGGCCACCGCGCGCACCGCGCTCAAACGCGTAGGTAAGGTTGTCCAGCGTTAGCCCTGCGGCCGAATAGACCACGAGCGAGTAGCCCGTCTTGCCTGGGAGCTCAAAGATCGCGCCAGCAGATCGCAACTCGCGGATCCCCGCGCCCCAGAGTGGGCCGAGGCGCAACTGCGAGCACTCGCGTCCGGAGTCAATTGATGTGGGCGTTGCATCCCAACCCGCCACGGGGAGCGACGCCTCAAGCGCGGTGTCGAAGCCTGCGGCGCGCTGCTGATCGATCGTCTCGTTGCACGGCAGTGAGCCGTCGGGAGGTGCTGCTGGCGCGCAGGCACCCGCTGCAACCGCGAGAAGGAGTGCCGCAAGTAGCGTTCGCATACCGCTCATCATGACGCCTACTCCAACTCCCTGTTCGGATCAAAGAGTGGCGCGGTTGGTCGCCGCGTGCTCCCTCGTGGTGGGTGCGGCGCGCCGCGCTCCTCTAGATCATCGAGCACCACATTCGCCGCGCGCACCAGCTCCTGGTCGCGGCGCACGTTGTCGGCACACCAAACGAGATATCCCGGGTCGCGCTTCGCCACGTCGCCCACCGTTGCCCCCTCATATCGTCCGAAGGCGAAGACGGTTGCGGCGGCCTCGCTGAGCGTTGGGCGCCTGTAGTCGGGAGGGAGTGGCGCAAAGCTGCGCTCCACTGGGCCGGCGGGTGAGCCTGGGAGCGGGCCAACAGGGCCACGCGGCGCGCGTGGTGCCCACGGCTGCTCTGGGCGCCAGTTGATCGGCGCCGGACGGCTCGTGCGCGCATTCGCCGCGGGGGCAGCATCAACAACAACGCTCGCAGTAACGGGGCGCTCAGGCTTATGTCCACCCTTCGCTGGCGGCTCAGCGGCGGGCGCACCATCAGAGGCCCACGCCTCGGCGAGCAGCGCTTCCGCAGCAGCGTTGATGAGGGCCATCTCGCGCGTCGCCTCCGCGGCGCTCTGCGGGTCATCCATGAATCGATCTGGGTGATGTTCACGGGCGAGCCCTCGACGCGCGGCGCGAATCTCATCGGCACTCGCGCCGAGTGGCACGCCGAGCACCTCGTGTGGCGTACGCCGCCCGGTCATCGCGAGGCATCCTCATCGGCAGCGCTGACCGCCGCAGAGACGAGTGCATCTTCGGCCAACATTGCCTCCGCGCCATCGCCGCCAGCACGGGCACTCTCGGGTGCTGGCGCGCCGAGTGCGACGTAGTCGACCACCGCGGCATCCAGACCAACATCGGCACCAGCCCGTTCGGAGAGGATCCACTTGTGTTCTAGCGCATCGCAGTAGGCCTGCAGCGCGTCTCGGCCCGGAGCCAGGTGCGGGCGCAGGCGAACGAGTGTCGGCTCCAGAACTTCGGCGCGCCAGCGTGCCGCCACGAGCCCAGCGGCGAGTCGCTCACCGCTCTGCAGCTGCAGCCAGACGCCGTACTCATGCAGATCGTTCAGCAGAAGTTGCGCCTGCCCCTCGAGTGCATCGACGCCGGTGAGGCGCAACAGCTGCTCGGCGTGGAAGCGGCGCGAAGCGATCGCCAGCGAGACGCGCATCCCCTCACCGCTCGTGACATCGAGGCTCAACTCTTCGACAGCGAAGCCGAGCGCGTTCAGGTCGCGGATGCGGGTGGCCACGGCACGGCGATCGTTGGCACTGGCAACGAAGGGGCGGTGCAGTTGCGCCCAGAGCGCTGTGTAGCGATCGCGCAGCGCGGCTGAGGCGCGCACCGCCGCATCGGTATCAACCTCACTGCCGCCCAAGGCGGCGGCGGCATCGGCGAGGCCGAAAGCGACGTTCTCAACCAAGATGTCGAGGTCGTGCTGACGCTGCCCATCACTGAGCTGCTCGTGATACTCGGCCGTCTCGGCATCGACGAGGTAGGCCTGCAGACGGTTTCCATCGCGCTTCAGCAGTGCGTTGGCGAGCGAGCCGTCACCCCACCAGACGCCGTGCCGGTGCAGGTCAACCAGGAGAACGGCCAGTGCATCAAGAAGTCGCCCCGAGAACTGGCCCGACGTTGCGGCACCTGGGGTGCTGAGGAGTCGTCGGTACTGAATGCTGCCGCGCAGGTAGTCGGTGATGATGAAGCCCTCGCCGTCGCCGCGGTCAACGGCGCCGACGGGCGTGACTGCCGGCATCCCTGCCGACTCAAGGCGTCGCAGGATCGCGAACTCGCGCTCCACCAACGGCGCGGGGAGCTCCTTGATGGCCAGCAGGCGACCGGCCACGCGCACGAAGCGCACAAGGTGGCGCGATGGCCCTACTTCGAGTGACACCAGCTCCACCTCGGGGCTCGCCCAGTCGCGCAGCGGCTTCGCCCATGGGAGCGCGATCAGCGCCGGTTCAGGGCTGCGTAGCGTGACGTGTGGGGCGGCAACAGGCATAGAGACCAAGTGTAGCCCCCTCCCCTACGATGAGCGGAGAACGAAGGAGGCGCCATGCGCAATCTACTGAAGGCAATTGAGATCTCGCGACCCCTGCTCTGGCTGAACACGTCGATGCCACTGCTCTGGGGTGCGATTGGGTTGCGCGGAAATCTTGTTCTGAGCGATGTGGTCCTCTTCGCCTTCTTCCTCTTCCCATACAACTATTTCTTGCACGCGCCGAATGACTACTTCGACTTTGAGACCGACGCGCGCAATCCGCGCAAGGGCGGTGTTGAGGGAGCCCTCACGCCGAAGCCGCTCCTGGCGCGACACGCGATCATCAGCACCCTTCTTCTTGCGCCATTCCTTGTTGCCGTTGCGGCAACCACGCCGCCGCTCACCCTGCTCTCGCTCCTTGTGCTGCTCGTTCTCTCCGCCGGATACAACGCACCGCCAACGCGCCTAAAGGGGCGGCCAGTGTTGGATTCGTTGACGAACGTGCTCTACGCGATTCCGCTGCAGGTCGGGCTACATGCAGCAGGGAGCACCAACTTGGTCGATGCACCGGTGCTCGTCTTCGCCGCCTGGGGGATCGGCGCACATGCGCTGACCACCATCACCGATCGCGATGAAGATGCCGCAGCTGGCGTGCGCACCATTGCGGTGCTCCTTGGCCGTCGCAACACGGCGCTCTTCGCCGCCGCCTGGTTCGCGCTCGTTGGGTTCGGCGTCGCCACCATCACCGGAACACCCGCAGCGGCGCTGCTCGCCCTCCCCTACCTCGCCCTCTGCTTCATCGGCCGCGATGCCCGCGGTGAGGCGGGGCGTCGCCTCTATCGCCTCTTCCTCATCGCCAACGTGGCTTTGGGCGCATCGATCACCATGATGGTCTTGCTGAGCGTCAGCGTCGATGCGGCGATCCCTGCCGGGCTCCTGGCGATGGCTGGCACCGCGATCGCCCTCGGCGTCTCCGTGGGTCGCGCAGTTCTGCAGCGCCGATGAGCCTCGCACCGAAGCGCGTCGTTGTTGTTGGCGCCGGCCTCGCCGGACTCGCCACCGCCATTCGCCTCGCGGCTGAGGGGGTGCAGGTCACCGTTGTGGAGCGCGGCACGCGCCCCGGCGGCAAGATGGGTCGGCGTGAGATCGGGCCATACCGCTGGGATAGCGGGCCGACGATCTTCACCCTGCCAGAACTCTTCGATCAACTCTGGAGCGCCGCTGGCGCAAAGCGCAGCGACGATCTGACGCTACTGAAGGTAGAGCCAGCATCGCGCACCTTCTTCGCCGACGGCAGCGTGCTGGAAACGTCGAGCGACCTTGCCAAACTCGCCGCAAGTTTCGGCGCACTCGATCCGCGCGATGCGGCGGGGATCCCCGCCTTCATGCGCCGCGGCGAGAAGCTCTGGCGCGAACTAGATCAAACCTTCTTCCGTCAGTCGCTCAGCCCACTCAGCCTGCTGGCGCCAATGTCGTGGCTCGCGGGGATTCGCCTCGATGCCGCAACGCCGTACAGCCGCCGCATCAACAGCACCTTCCACGACGAGCGCATTCGCCACGTGATGCGCTACAAGTCGATCTACCTGGGCAGCACGCCGCAGAGCGTGCCCGGCGCCTTCCTCTCGATTCCGTACATTGAGGCGAAGTTCGGCACCTGGCATCCGCAGGGGGGCATGCACGAGGCGCCACTCGCCATGGAGCGGCTCGCCAGTCGCCTTGGCGTGGAGTTCCGCTACGGCACCGACGCGATCGGCAGCATCATCAGCAAGAAGCGCATCAGCGCGCTCCGCATCGCGCCGCGCAGCGATACGCGAGCGCTTGGCAGCGGCCCAGCCGCACCGAACCAGCCTGGTGAGGAGCGCATTGAGGCCGATGCGGTGCTCTTCAACGCCGACATCGTGCACGCCCATCGCGACCTGATCGGCGACGAGCACCTTGGCCTGTTCAGCCGTCGCCGCTTCAAGCACATCACTCCATCATCAAGCGCCTACATCTTGCACCTGGGGGTGAAGCGCACCTTCCCCGATCTCGCCCACCACACCGTCTGGCACCCCGAGAATCCGAACGAGGAGCTCGATCGCATCATCGATTCGCCGGTGCCAAGCGGCGATCCAACCCTCTACATCCAGCATGTTGCCGCCACGGATCCTTCCGCAAAGCTCGACGGACGCAGCGCCCTCTATGTACTGACCCCGGTGCCGCCACTCAAAGATCGCAACTGGTGGGTCGAGCATCGCGACGAGTACCGCGCCGCCACGATCAAGCGCGTCTGCGAGCGCACCGGCCTGAAGCCCGAAGAGATCGAAGAGGTCGCCGATTGGACGCCGCTCGAATTCGAGAACGAGCAGCGCTGCCACGACGGCTCCATCTTTGCCCTCGCCGCGAGCTTCTTCCAGAGCGCCTACTTCCGCCCAGCGAATCGTTCCAGCGACCTACGCAACGCCTACTTCGCCGGCGGCGGCACGCAGCCAGGCGGCGGCATTCCGCTGGTCATGCTCTCGGGCTACATCGCCAGTCGCCAGATCCTGCGTGATCTCGGCTACACGCTGCCCCCAAGTGAGGCGGGGCACATCGCTTAGCGGAGTCGGGCGCTCGCAACCTTCTCGGAGCCTGCCACCCCAAACCTGCTCAGGAGTGCCTCAAAGAGGGCGAACCCTGAGAGGAAGAGCAGCGCTGGGTTCCACGATGTCAATATCGCCCAGCCGAACAGCGCGATCGCTGTGGCCACTCTGTATCCCCAACCAATGTGCCTGAGTCGACCTCCCACGAGGCGGACCAGCGTGCTGCGCAGAAGCAGGCGATAGAGCAGGCTCGACACGAGTGCGGCGCCCAAAATGACGACCAAATTGAAGATGCCGAATCGAGTGCCGACCATCTCCACCGGTGACGTGCCGAAAAACTCTCGCTGGATCTCTGGGAGCACGACGAGGGCGTTCGCTCGATCTTCCAGGTCAAAGAACTCAATCTCCCCAATGGCAAGTGAGTACTTGCTCTGGTTATCAGGGCTGGAAATCTTGATGGTGTAGACACCGGCGGGAGCCCGAGTGCGGTACTCCCCGCCATCCCAATAGGTGTTCTGCCCGAACGGTTCGTAGAAGGTCACCCAGTCGGCACCCACGCCTCCAATGGCGGCCATAAGCTCAGTGCCTGCAAAAATCTCGGCCGCGACATCCTTTTTGGGACTCCCATCTTCTGGAACGAGAATGCCCACGTACAGGTTGAACTCCACAGCGGAATCAATTCGGTAGGTGTGGGGTTCGCCCAACAGCTTTCCGAAGTACGCCTTAGAGATCTCTGGCTCGAGGACCTCGGTCGCCTCGCTATCCACCAGGACTGGCTGATGCGCAAATGCTGAGCCTGCCCCCAGGGCAAGGAGGCCCACAAGCGTTAAGGCTGCGGCAAGCTTGCGAACCTTCATCGCGACCTCCTCTGCGGGCACAGCGGCCCGCTTACTACCAAACCTTACAGGGAAACAAAAGAGCCGACCCCCGAAGGGGCCGGCTCTCTCTTCACCCACGAGGGCGAACGCTTGACTCAGACGGCGATGATGCCGAGCTTCACCAAGAAGTACACGAGGAACGCGGCAATGGAGACCCAGAAGAGGGGCTTCACGTCGCGAGCCTTCCCTGACGTCACCTTCAAGATGGCGTAGGTAATGAACCCGACACCGATACCGTCGGTGATCGAGTACGAGAGTGGCATCACGATCAACGTTGCGAGTACTGGGAAGCCGTCAACGGCGTCCTTCCACTGCACATCGCGAATCGCCTCAAACATGAGGTAGCCAATGATTACGAGTGCTGGTGCGGTCGCCGCTGCAGGAACGATCCCTGCGATTGGCGAGAGCAGCACGGCTGCGAGGAAGAGGAGACCGGTCACCACGCTGGTCAGACCGGTGCGCCCACCCTCCTTGATCCCTGCGGCAGACTCGATGTACGTGGTGTTGGAGGAGACGCCCAGGGCGCCACCAGCCATCGCCGCGATCGAGTCGACCAGAAGGACGCGCTTTGCACCTGGAAGTTCACCCTTGCTGTTCAAGAGTCCGGCGCGTGCGCCGAGGCCGACCATCGTGCCGGCCGTGTCGAAGAAGTCGCTCAACATGATCGAGAAGACGGCGAGGGCAACCGCGAGGAAGCCTGCGCCGCTCGACCAGACGCTGAACATTGAGCCGAACGCCTGACCGATGCCAACAAAGTTGGATGCATCAAGCGGGCTGACGAAGCTGGTTGGGATCGTGCTGACCCCAAGCGCAAGTGCGACAGCCGTGCCGACACCGATAGAGATCAAGATGCCGCCCGGTCGGCGGATCAGTGCGAGTGCGGTGAGAAGGCCAGCGCCGAAGATTGCCAGCTGCGGAAGATCCGCCCGTGGAATCTCGGTGCCGCCGAAGCCGATGCCCGAGAAGAGTCCGAGTGGCACGGTGCCAGCGAACGACTTCACGACAACGTTGGCCTCAAAGAGGCCGATCAAGAGCAAGAAGAGTCCGATGCCGACGGCAATCGCACGCTTCAGGTTGAGTGGGATCGCCTCGAGGAGCGCCTTGCGGAGTCCGGTGAGCATCAAGATCGTAATGAAGATGCCCTCCCAGACGATCACGGCCATCGCCTCGGACCAGGTGAGCCCAAGACCAAGGATCAGCTGGAATGCGACGACCGCATTCAGCCCCATCCCTGCGGCAAGGGCGAACGGATAGTTCGACACCACGCCCATGAGAATGGTGAGCAGACCGGCACCGAGCGCGGTGACGGCGAAGATCGCTTCAGCGCTTGGTGCGCCCGCAGCGCCGATCGCGCCGCCTGCGGCGCCCGCGCCGACATAGTTCGCGTTCACGAAGATGATGTACGCCATCACCAAGAACGTGGTGGCACCGGCGCGGACTTCTGTCCCGACCGTGGTCCCACGCTTCTTCAACTGGAAGTACGAGGCAATCGTTGCCATGGTTTCCTCCCCTAGGCCGAATGGACGGTCGGCCGACCGGAACCCCACCTCCGGACAGCCTCCGCGCTGCCTGGAGCGGTCACCTGCGTGACCAGCGGCGTGTCGTGCTCAACCTACGCCACCTCACCCTGCTGCAGACCCCCAAAACTGGGCAAAATGACACGATCTTGGGAGTTCTTTTCGTGCAGATGCACAAGGAGGGCGTGGTAGACGCATTACATGCGGGTGAACTGGCGGCCCCGGCAGGAGTCGAACCTGCGACCAACTGCCTTTCAGGCAGCGGATTTAATCAAGTGAGCTGTGGGACCAGCTTCCTGCCCGGGCTACTTCTTTGGCGTACCTAGCACTACGCTCGACCACGTCCCGGTACCCGCTTTGCTTCTTGCCGCAATGCGGAACTCATATACAACGCCCGATGTCAGACCAGTAACGGTGGCCTTACGGGCCGTGGAGGTGCCATCGCGGAAGGTAAGCCAGGTCGTTGCGCCTCGGCGGCGGTACTGAACGATGTAATCGGTAACCGCGCTTGCGTTCGCCTTCACCGGCGTGACCCAGGCGAGCGACACACTACGTGTTTTAGGCGTAACGATTAGCGTGCGCGGAGCCGTAGGTGTTCGTTGAACCGTGAGTTTCACGCCTGCAGAGCCGACGATTGACGGGCCGTCAACCGACCAGGTTGCCGACTTGACTGGGCATACCTTGAACGTCGCACGGCCAGAGCTGTTGGTCGTCGCGGTCGTTTTACGGCCCGAGCAAGCCGCCGAAGCCCCGCTTACTGATGCGCTTAGGGTGAGAGTGCTGCCCGCAATCGGACTACCATCAATATCCCGAGCGAATGCGGTCAGGAGCTGGGGTGTGCCCAGATTGACGATCGCTGACTGTGCCAGGAGATCTACAACTGGCAGCTGATCGACAAGGATTGTTGCTTCCCCATTCACGATTTCGATAGCTTCCGAGGTGACGAACATGTCGTACTCGGCGTACTGAGCTGTGGCGTAGTACGGGTTAGGGCAGAATCCGTCAAAGCACTCGCCGTATGCTTCATCACCGCTCGTATCTGTGAGCACAGAGAATGTCGCATCACCATTAGCGTCTGTGGTACTTTCGCGATTGCAATTAGACAGACTGAAACTCTCCTGCGACCACGGCCCAGACGGCTGCGTTCCAGGTTGACCCCATTCATCCCAAAGGGTTCCTTCTTCTCTGTATACAACACAGCGCTCCACGTCAGAGCCACCCGTGATCGAAACGGACGCACCTGGAACGCCCGTGCCATCCGTCATCTGGACACGAACCACCATGTTTGAGACACCAATTACGGATGTGGATAGCAAGCCCACAACGCGCGTGGCTGCCACTCCTACGGATACGAAATGTTGCGCAGCTGACCACATCAATTGACCATTAAGTGAGACAGCCTGCCCGCTGACTGAGAAGTACACGTAGCCCGCAGGCATTCGCTTATAGGTAATTTGCCCAGCCGCATTGGTGGTTGCCGAGGTGGCGGAACGATATCTGCCGTCGATCGTTTGCCAATCCACAGTCCTCCCTGCGATTGGGAGGCCGGCCGCGTCAACGAAGGTAACGGTTTTGTTTGCAAGCATTCCTGGAAGAATTGAGAACGATTGCGAGACTGGGCTAGCGGAGAAAAAGGGGTAATAGACGTCGCTGGAAGCTTCAATTGTGCAAGTTCCTGCATGCAAGAGCAGGGCCACGTCGCCTTCTACGTCACACGTTTCCAGAGTCTTCGATTGGTAGACAATCGTTACTCCCGCGGAGGAAGAGCCCTGCAGCGTGAATGACCCCAAGAGAATTGACTTGTTTGGGATGGCTTCGAACAGAATCTCGTGACTCAATCGTTCATCAGCAAGAATCAAGAATGATTGCAACACGGGCTCAGCGGGACTATAGGTTTCATCACCTTCCTGGGAAGCGCGAATCGTGCAGGTTCCTACATCCAAGAACACGACCGTGTTGCCATCAACCTCGTCCACCTCACACACCCCCGGTGTCTCTGAACCGTAGGAGACGGGCAGCCCTGCCGAGGAAACGGCCTCTAGCTCAAATTGGAACACTAGGATTGAATGGTCTGGGATCTCGTTGAAAGTGATTTCGTGATCTCCGAAAGCAGCTTCTTCATCCTCGTAGGGAAAAATCAAGAATGATTGCAATACGGGTTCAGCCGGACTATAAGTCTCATCACCTTCCTGGGAGGCGCGGATCGTGCAGGTTCCTAAATCACGAAACACGACCGTGTTGCCATCCATCACGTCACACACGGACGGTGTCTCTGAACCGTAGGAAACGGGCAGCCCTGCTGAGGAAACAGCCTCTAGCTCGATTGAAAACACCACAAGTGGCAAGTCTGGGATATCTTCGAATGTGATCTCTTGGGTAGTGGACGCGCGGACAGCTTCAGGTGCTGCGACATGGCCGACCACCAGGAGCAGGGCAATGAAGGCGAGGCGGGCTTTTGCGAGCATGCTTCAAATCTAGTGTCTAGCGGGCTGGCAAACAAGGGGCAGTCCACTTTTGCTCGGTTTACGCACGCTGGGGCTGGTGGCCCCGGCAGGAGTCGAACCTGCGACCAACTGCTTAGAAGGCAGCTGCTCTAATCCACTGAGCTACGGGGCCAGCTTCCCGTAGGATAGAGGCATGAAGGCCTTATATGACGGGACCGAGCTGGCATCGATGGACCCCCTGGTCCTGATGAAGAACCTCGACCATACCCGCATGACCTCGCGCCGCCTCTCCTACATCCTGCAGCAGCAGGTGCACCTCTACACCCCCGAGGCGAACAAGCTCCGCGACGAGATCGATCTCTACGTTGAGGCGGAGCGCCAGATCGAGGGCGAGATGGCCCGGCGGAAGATCCGCGCCTAACCCCGCTGGCGCGGGCAAGTTGATCGGAGGGCCTGACATGCGACGAAACCGCCACATCAACGGAGTATTCGCTCTCCTCGCTGCCATCGTGCTCGTGACTGGATGCGCCAGCACCGACAAGAACGGCGTGCCGCTCGCCCCAACCGCACCTGGCTTCGGAGAGGTCGTTGGGGATGTCTCTTGCGACTCAGGTGGGCACGACGCGGCGTACCACCTCCACTCCCAACTCGCGGTCTATCTCCCAGATGGCACGAGTGCAGAGGTTCCGGCAGATATCGGCGTCGGCAACAGCTGCATGTACTGGCTGCACACCCATGATGAGACGGGGAAGTTGCACGTCGAAGCTCCCGCTGCGACGGCCGCCACCCTTGCAGACTTTCTCGAAATCTGGCGACGCTCCACCAATCCAACCATTCCAGATGCCGTGAACGCTGGGCTCGCCGAGATCAAGGTGATGGGCGAAGTTGTCAGCGACCCTGCGAGCATCGAGCTCTCAGACGGACTCGGGATTCAGATCACTCTCAAGTCGTTCCCGCAGCCCTAACGCCGACTGAACCGCAGATCTGCGCCTAACCCCTAACCGTTCGCGGCTGGAGCAAACGTCACGCCACTCCCCGGCTGGTCATCGTTCAGTATCCAGCGGCACTCCTCATCAAGATTGAGACCGGTGAACGGATCGCCGATGAGGCCGATCGGCCCGTCAAGGTCGAGGAACTCTGCCGCGCCCGCAACCGCAGCGGCGCCAGCGGTGCCGAGCTTCGTCTCGACCATGGAGCCAAACATGCGGCGCAAGCCGAGCGACTCCGCTTTGCGGAAACCGCGCAGTGATGGGCCAAGCCCGCCGATCTTCACCTGCTTCAGGTTGACACCATCGACTAGGCCAACGAGCTGCTCAATGTCGTCGTAGACGATGCAGTCCTCATCGGCGATCACCGGAATCTTGGTTGCGGCGGCGAGGGCAGCCATGTTCTTTATGCGGCCGGGCTGCAGCGGCTGCTCGAGCAGCTCCACGTTGCTGCGCTCAATGAGCGGCAGAAGTTCGAGCGCTCGCTCCAGGCTCCAGCCGCAATTCGCATCAAGGCGCAGTGGCCCCTGATAGACCTCGCGCACGCGGCGCAGCAACTCCTCTTCGCCACCAAGGCCAACCTTTAGCTTGAGGCTCGGGTACTTCGTGGCGGCGGCGGCGCGCTCCACCATGGTGTTGATCGGCGCGATGCCGATGGTGAGGTTGGTATGCCCGATCGTCTCTGGCGCACCAAGCCAGCGGCGCAACGAGGTCTTCGCCGATCGGGCCAGCAGATCTTGTAGTGCCTGCTCAATTGCTGATTTGGCAGCGCCGTGATTGCCGAGGGCGATATCCATCGCATCGCTCATTGGGGCGAGCCCGTCGGCGGCGCGGCCACTGATGCCGCTCAGGCCACGGGCCGCTGCGTAGCCGTTGCCGGTCGTTGCTCCGCCCGCTTCGGCGAGTGCCGCCTCAATTGCGGGGAGCGCTACCGAGAAGAGGAGTGGCGC
>Ga0209768_10000762_pt1 | contig 21256 bp, 21 predicted proteins | sample LauGreSBDMM110SD_3_FD_187564 | JGI IMG/M metagenome (GOLD analysis project Ga0209768, IMG submission 187564) | Freshwater lake microbial communities from Lake Michigan, USA - Sp13.BD.MM110.SD (SPAdes) (version 2) | ecosystem: Environmental > Aquatic > Freshwater > Lake | place: Lake Michigan... | reverse complement strand
TTTGCACGCTTTTGTCCGGGAGGCAAAACTCACAGAGCCTGAATTTCAGCTGGCCTGCGCCACCATCGCCAAACTGGGCCAAGCCACCACACCCTCCCACAATGAGGTGGTGCTGGCCGCGGGATCGCTGGGTATTTCGGCACTGGTTTGCCTGCTCAACAACGGCGACCATGGTCAGACCGAGACGACCGCCAATTTGCTTGGCCCCTTTTGGCGCGCGGGTGTGGACGTCTTGCCCAGTGGCTCATCGATTGTGCGCTCGGCCACGCCAGGTGCCCCCTTGTTTGTCAACGCTTGGGTCAAGGACCGCGATGGCCAACCGGTGGGCGGGGCTGAGGTCGATGTTTGGCAATCCTCCAGCGAAGGCTTTTACGAAAACCAAGACCCAGCGCAGGCCGACATGAACCTGCGCGGTAAGTTTGTCTCCGACGCGGCGGGCCATGTGTCCTTTCGAAGCATCAAACCTGCGGGATATCCCATTCCGGTGAACGGCCCGGTCGGCGCGCTGCTGCGCGCGCAAGGGCGCCACAACATGCGGCCCGCACACATCCACTTTATGGTGGTCAAGCCGGGCTACAAAACTCAATTTTCACAGGTGTATTCCAGCGACGACCCCCACCTGGACACCGATGTTCAGTTTGCTGTGACCAAGAAGCTGATTGGCCTCTATGTGCTACACGAAAACGCACCCGCCCCAGATGGCGAAGTGACGGGCCCCTGGTATTCGCTGGACTACACATTCACCATTGAGCCAGGCCCATCGAACCTTCCACGCGCGCCCATCACAGGCAAAGCCAGCGGGCCACGACCAACGCTAGAGATCCTGAAGCGGAGCTGAGCCGATCTGTGGATCGGATAAAGAAAAAACAAGCCGTTTGTTGCACACCGTCATTTCTCCACCTTAGAGGAGTATCGGCAACTCAGTGCCGCTTGTCATTAAGCTCAATTCTAGGTCCCAACGATCAACTGACCCTCTGTATCAAATACCCCCGAAAAAAAATCTTTCTTTTCTCTGATGAAGGGCGACATGGCCGTTCGCTCAATCAAAGACTCCATTTCTTTTTGCAACGTCTTCAGCGCGCCTTTGATCAACTGCCTGGTGATGGGGTCCACCACAGGCAACCCTGTTTTAGGTCTGCTTTTAAAAGCCATGGTCTGAATTGTTCAAGTCGGCGTTTGGCGACATAGGATCGGCACAAGATGTGGTTGCAGTTTTCATCACGTGTTGAGCACACATCTCAGGTTATTTTTTTGGCAAATTGCCCAACAAAAACATCGATTGCAATGCTTCCACTTCACTGAACCCAATCATTTTTTTGAATTCGGACATATTGGTCATGGGTTGAGGCAAGCCATGTACCGATTTGGATTTCCACAACTGCGCATAGTTTTGTTTTAATGTTTCTGTCACTGTGAACAGCCCCACCAAGGGATAGACCGCCAAACCCGCAACCTCTTGAATTTGTTCAGTGGTCAAATCGTTCTCAAGCCAACCCAGCAGTTGCAGTGACAAAGGCACACCGCACCCCTGACGCAATCGGCGCAGCCCATCAATTGAAGTAAAGCAACGGCTGATGGGCTGAATCAAGTCAGCTCCGGCATCCACATATATTTTTGCGCGCTCAATGGCATCGGCCTCGGTCAGCGCATCGGTGCGTGCAACGATGATGAGGTTGGGGTCTAGCCGCGCACGAACGGCCGCGCGTATCTTGGCTGCGCTTTCCATCACCGGCAATATCTCAATCGAGGCTGCTGCTGCTGGGCAACGCTTAGGCACCTCTTGGTCCTCAAAGATCACGGCGTTCAGCCCAGCTTGCTCAAACTCACGCACGGTGCGCATCACATTGATCGCGTTTCCATAACCCGTATCTGTGTCTGCCACGACTGGAATGCTCACTGCATTGGAGACATTGCGGGCCACCGATAGGTTTTCGGTCATGGTGTAGACCTCCACATCGGGCTGCCCCAACAAACTGGCCGAAACCGCAAAGCCAGATGTCATTAACGCAGGAAACCCAGCGGCCTCTGCCAATTTCGCCGATAGGGCGTCATAAACACCAGCAGCCCAAACGGTTTTCCCCTGCCGCAATGCATGCGCAAACTCAGCCCGGTTCTTATTCATGTGGATTCCTCTTGTTGAATGTGTTTCAAATATCCCAATACGCCACCCGCCTCAATCATCAAGCGATCGCTTTCTGACCAAACCTCTATATCAAGCCGTCCGCCGCTGGTATGGTTGATGATTTGTTGTGCGGTCCAGTCCACTTCAATGTCATCCCAGCGGTTGACAAACTTCAAAATGCCTGGGCATGCAATTTGAGGAAAACCCATGGCCACCTCGCCCCGCCAATAGCCTGGAGAAAAACTCTCGGCAAAAACAGCTGTGATGCCCAAATGGCGCATACCAATCATGGGGGGGTAATGCGGATGTCCGTAACCAAAATTCATGGCGCCCACCAGAACATCGCCCTTTCTCACCTGCGATGCAAATGCCGGGTCATATGACTGCATGGCAACGGATGCCAACTCTGCAGGATCTCTTAACTTGATGTTTTTCACCCCAATGATTTGATCAACGTCGAAATCAATTTCTTCAAAAACAAATGCCACGCGGCCGTGGATCACAGGCAAGCTCATGGCATCACCTCAGGTAGGGTCTCGGGTCTGCAATTTGACCCTCAATGGCTGCTGCCGCTACCGCGGCAGCGTTGACGATGAAAATTTCCGAATCTGTGCTTCCCATGCGCCCACGCACATTGAGCGTTCCTGTGGACACGGCACGCTGGCCCGCACTCATCACACCCAAGCGACCAAAGCAGTAATCACAAGAAGGTGAAGAAACAAAGGCCCCTGCTGCAATCAAGTCGGTGAGCAGCCCTTCTTGGGCCGCTTGCCGCATGATCTCCTGGCTGGTTGGGACCACATGTAACTGAAAACCTGGCTTGACACTGCGCCCACGCAAAACTTCCGCTGCAGCACGCAAGTCCTCTAAACGGCCGGAAGCGCATGAACCCAAATAGCCCACCTGCACAGACAACCCCAAATGGTCCATCAAGTTGCGTGTATTGGCCGGGCTTGGCGGAATGACCACCACGGGTTCCAACTGCGATATGTCTATCGTGTGTCGCGCAGCATAAGTGGCATCGTGATCTGAATACAAAGGCTCTATGCTCAGACGTGCGCGCTCTTTGGCATACGGCAGTGTGACTTGATCTGGGTTGATGATGGCTGTGACTGCGCCTGTGAACATGGCCAAACAAGTCAGTGTTTGGCGGGCATCAATGCTCATCTCAGATATCGCCTCCCCACCAAACTCCAGCACCTGGAACCGGCAACTGGCGGGGCCCAGCACACGCACCACATGGTGAAAAACGTCTCGAGCCATCACGCCACGCTGCAATTGGCCTACCAAGTCGACCCGTGTGGTGGCTGGAACAGCCATTCGGATTTTCTCGTTCACGAACGACTCAATCAAATGCCTGCGCACCCCCATGGCCAGCGTGCCAAATGTGCCCAGTTGAGAGATATGCCCGTCGAAGTGAACCACAAATGCACCAGGGGTTGCATACCCCAATTCAGATGCCACTTGATGACCGATGCCTTTGCGTTCATACACAGGAACTTGAGCTTGCGCGCCCCAATCTCGGGTGTTTTGGTGCAACTCTTCTTCCTGAGGCGTCACTGCCGGAACCATGTGGTCGATAAACAAAGCATACCGACTGGGATCTTTGACACCTGTGAGTCCAAACTCATCTTTCATTTGCTTAAAGATGACGTCGGTATATCCAGGAAAGTCATAGGCCACGACAAAGTCGGGCTTTGCCTTTATGTTGTCCCCTGCGTTCACGCGGGTCTGGCCACTGGCACGGGCCAGTATTTTTTCTGCGATGGTCGAACCCAAAATAAAGCCCTTAAAGCAATAAGCACCAATACTAGGTGCGCGATGTGTTTGGCCATTTAAGTGTTTACCCCAGCCTTCATGGGCAGCCAATCCATTCAGAATCGAATCACTTCAACCATTTATCCATGCTCAGTCACACGCCCCTTTCACCACAATTCGGTCTGCTGGTGCACGACATGGACTTGTCATTGGGCGTGGACATCCATCTCCACGATCCATTGCGGCAACTTTTGCATGCGCATGGCTTATTGCTGTTTAAAAATCAGCAGCTCAATGAAAAACAGCAAGCCACGTTCGCTTCTATTTTTGGAAAATTTTCTCGCCAAGGCCCCATCCAGCAAACGACGCAGGAAGTCACCTATGTGTCAAACACACGCCATGACGGAACGTTTGGGAAAGGCGAGCTCCAATTTCATTCTGATCAGTATTTTTACCCGTACCCGATGAAGGCCATCATGCTGTTCGCCATTGATGTGCCGCTGAACGGTGGTCACACATTGTTTGCCCACACGCACCATGCCTTTCTTCGCATGCCACTGTCGTTGCGACAAGCGTTGTTAAAACATGAGGTGCTTCATACCTTTGATTACGACAGCGTGGATTACGGCGAACAACAAAACCAAAAGGTCAAAAAAGTAACGGTGAGCCAACATCACCCGGTAATTACCCACCATCCTTGGTCTCAGAAAGAAATTTTGACCATCAGCCAGGCCACCGGTAAAGAACTGATTGGCCCTTCTTCGTCAACAGAAAAAGGGCAACTGATGACCCAAGCAAATGCATTCATTGCAGACCCTGAGCACATTTACAGACACGCATGGGAGGTCGGCGACTTGATCATTTGGGACAATCTTTTGCTGCAACATGCCAGACCCGACTTTGACCCCAACGAAAAGCGAACCTTGCGCCGCTGCGCTTTGGCGCACGACATGGAAGCCGTGCATTAAGCCATGCCAACGACTTTTAACTTCGGTCGCTTCAACGTGACACGCATCGAGGAAATGCTCACGCCTGGCTTTGATCCTGCATTTTTATTTCCAGATTACCAATCGGACATTTTGAGCATTCAGCCTCAACTGTCGGGTGAGGGCTTTTGGCACGCACCCAGCGGCAAGTTAATGTCCAGCATGCACTCTTGGTTGATCCGCACCGATCAACATGTGATCTTGATCGATACCGGATGCGGCAACGGAAAGTCGCGTGCCTTGCCCTTGTTTGAGCGGTTTCATCAATTGAACAAGCCCTACCTGGATCGGTTGGCACAGGCTGGTGTGAACCCACACGATGTCACGCTGGTGATCAATACCCACCTGCATGTGGATCACGTGGGATGGAATACCCAGTGGCTCAATGGGCAATGGGTTCCCACCTTTCCAAATGCCAAATATATTTTTGGGCGCAGTGAATTCAAGCACTGGTCAACCGCGGGTGAGGGCTTGACACGCTTGCCTGAAAACCAAGCCGTGATTGAGGACAGTGTTTTACCTATTGTGCAGGCCGGTTTACACGAATTGGTTGAAGATGGCGCAGAGATAATTCCTGGCCTGCGCATGCACGATCTGTCTGGACACACACAAGGGCAAATGATGGTCATGCTCTCCGATGGTCACCACAGCGCAGTTTTCCCAGGAGACGCCTTGCATCAGCCCATGCAGATTTATGAGCCCACATGGAACAGTCGCTTCTGCGAGCTGGCAGACGTTGCCATCAAAAGCCGCCTTCGATTGCTCGAGCATTGTGCCGACCGTGAAGCTTGCCTTTTCCCTGCACACTTTGGCCAGCCCCATGGCGGATGGGTTCAACGCCACGGTGAAAGTTTCTCTTTTCAGCCCGTACAGGCGCATGAGCTGGCCTGATTTTTAACCCACAGCAACCCCTTTTTTTTCAATGGAGACCACAAGCATGAAAACACATCGCCGCACATGGCTGAACTTGGCCGCTGGCCTGATCGCCGCATCCGTATCCCTGGGGGCTTGGGCGCAAGCCAAGCCTCCGATCAAAATTGCCGCCATCAACCCGTTGTCTGGTGCGGGTGCTTTCGATGGTCAATTGGCCCTGGAGGGAATGCAAGCCATGGCCGCCATCATCAATGCCAACGGCGGTGTACTGGGTGGCCGCATGCTTGAGTTGGTGACGTACGACGACAAAGGCAACCCAGAAGAAGGTGTGTCAGCAGCCAAACGCGCCATGGAGCAAGACAAGGTTGACTTGATCGTAGGCGGCTGGTTCAGTGCCGTCGCTTTGGGCCAAAAAGAGGTCACGCGAGACAAGATCATTCATATTGTTACGTCTGCGCAACATCCTAAAGTCACAGACGAAGGCCATAAATACCTTTTCCGACTCAACGCCACATCAACCATGATGTCGGATCGTTACTCAAAGTTTGTTTGTGACAGCATCAAGCCTAAATCTGTGGCTTTCATCACCATCAATGATGATTACGGTCGCTTGGAAGTCGAAAACTACACCCGCTTATTGGGCGCCTGCAAAATTGAAGTCAAAGGCAATGAGTTTTACAACCGCACCGACGCCGACTTCACCACGGCACTGACCAAGTTGCGCAGCCTCAACGCTGACGCCATTTATGTTTCGGCCATCAATACGTCTCAGGGTGCAACCATTTACCGTCAGTTGCGTCAAAGTGGACACCGTGGCACCATCATTGCATCCGCCGGAAACATGAACCCCAAATTGGTTGAGCTGTCGGGTCCTGCTTTAGAGGGGGTTTACTCCATCTCTTTGTTTGCGCCTGATAGCCAAAGGCCCATGGCGCGCAAGTGGATAGATCAATACGCCAAGATGTTCAAAAACGAGCCTTCATTCATTGGGTCGCTGGGCGCACAAGCCGTTGAAGTCTTGGCCCAAGCTGTGGAGAAGGCAGGCGACCCTCGCGCTTACGACAAAATTGCTGCTGCGCTCAAGGTCCCCAAACTCAACACCCTGTTGGGAGAAGCCACCTTTGATGACAAAGGGCAAGCGCAACAAAGCATTTACCTGATTCAGGTGAAGAATAAAAAGATTGTTGCGTCTGGCGGCTGATCTGACCATCTACCATTCATGGGGCCAGGTTTTCTGGCCCCATCAGTTTGATTGATCATGGTTTTTTTACAGCAATTGCTCAATGGCTTGGCCAACGGCATGGGCTATGTGCTCATCGCCGTGGGCCTGACATTGGTATTTGGTGTTTTGCGCGTCGTGAATTTTGCCCACGGTGAGTTTTTTATGCTGGGCGCTTATGTCACTTATTACGGCATGACATTGATTGGGATGGATTACATCAGCGCTTTGCTGGTGGCCACTTTGGTGGTGGCTGGCCTGGGCATTTTGGCCAATCGATTCTTTTTTCAGCCGCTCAAAAAAGAACATGAGTTCACCATACTCCTGTCGAGTTTGGGGCTTGCTTTGCTGCTGACCCATTTGGCCGAGACCATCTTCGGTGCCGACCCCAAGTACGTTGATACGCCCTACTCCGATGCCACTTTCAGTTTAGGTGACATCACTGTCACGCAACAACGCATTGGCGTCATTTTGGTGGCCAGTGCCATGATCGCCGCCACCTATTGGTTCATCAAGCACACGCGCATGGGCAAAATGATGCAAGCGACAGCCCAAAACCCAGAAGGTGCAGCACTGTCCGGCATCAACACCAAGTATGTCCATGCGTACACCTTTGCATTGGCATGTGCATTGGCAGCTTTGTCTGGCGCTTTGGTGGGCCCAACTGCCATGCTTTACCCAACGGTGGGTGATTGGGCTGTTCTCAAAGGTTTTATTGTCGTGGTCATGGGTGGCTTGGGCAGTGTCACAGGCGCGCTGTTGGGTGGTCTGATTTTGGGCGTTGCTGAGTCACTCGGCGGTGGCTATATTTCTTTGGGCTTCAAAGAGGCGATTGGATACGCCATCATCATTGTGGTGCTTTTGTTGCGCCCCAATGGATTGTTCAATCCGCCGGCGAGCACCAAATGAAGCCTGTGCCTTTTTTTGAATCGGCCAAGGCTTGGTGGTTCGGACTGCTTTTGGCTCTGCTCGCTCCATTCGCCGCTTTTAACGATTACTTGCTTCACATGATGGTGCTGTGGGGTATTTACAGCATCTTGGCCCTGAGCTTGAACATCATTGTTGGCTTTTTGGGTGAGTTGACATTTGGCCACGCTGCTTTTTTTGGCATCGGCGCCTATGCCTCCGCACTTGTTGTCATGGGCTTGGGCTTACCCATTTGGCTTGGCCCTTTGGCCGCCGGTTTGATTGCGGGTGCGTTTGGCTTTGCCATTGGCTATGTGGCTTTGCGAATTGTCGGCCCTCAATTTGCCATTTTGACCCTTGGCTTTGGCGCCATCATTCAAACCATCACCAACTATTGGGTAGACGTGACGAGAGGGCCGATGGGAATTTCACAAATCCCCCCTTTCAAAATCGAGGCTTTGGGCTTAGATTTTTCTCAAGCCTCGCACATGTATTTTTTGGTTTTGGCTTGCTTGACTTTGGCCGTGTACATATGCCGTGCGCTACAAAGCAGTCGGACCGGCAGGGCTTATGTGGCCATTCGCGAAAACCCAGAACTGGCTCAATCGATCGGCATCAACACCTTTAAAAACAAGTGGCTTGCATTCACGGTTGCGACCACCATGGCGGGTGTGGGTGGTTCGCTATACGGTCACTATTTAAGGGTCATCACACCAGACCTGATGTCTCTTAGCTATATGTCTGCTTTGATCATCATGGTCATTGTGGGCGGCAAAGGTACCACTTTGGGTCCTGTCATTGGGGCCATGGTTTATATCGCTTTGCTAGAGTCTTTGCGCGCATTCGGTAACTTGCGATTGGTTATTTTTGCTGCGATGCTGATTTTGTGCGTGATTTTTTTGCCGGGTGGCTTGATCAGTGTCTGGCTTCGTTGGCAGAACCGCGTTCGTGAAAACTGATATGTCCAGCCTTATCCCCTTGCTGCAAGCCCAAAAGCTTTCCCGTCACTTTGGCGGTCTGATAGCGGTCAATGAGGTCGATTTTGAAGTCCAAGCCGGCGAGATTGTTGGTTTGATTGGTCCCAATGGGGCTGGCAAGACCACCCTCTTCAACATGCTGTGCGGCAGCATGGCACCAACGCACGGGAAAATTATTTTCAATGGCGCAGATTGCACCTCGTTGAGTGCGCACGACATGGCCCAGCGGGGCATGGCGCGGACTTTTCAGATCACCAGTTTGTTTCCACACCTCAGTGTTTTTGACAATGTGCTCACCGGCACTTACCGACGGCAACACACGGGTTGGTGGGCCTCCATTCAGCGCCAAGCACGACACAAACAAGAAGAGGCTGAAATGGCCTTGCAAGCATCCAAAATTTTAGATTTTGTGGGTCTTTCTGATCGCCAAGATGATCTGGCAATGACTTTGCCTTATGGCGATCAACGCAAGCTTGAAATCGCCATTGCACTGGCCACAGACCCCCAATTGCTGCTGCTTGATGAGCCTGCAGCCGGCATGAACCCTGACGAGGGCGCCAAACTGGTGGGCATGATCAAAGACATCCGTCAGCGCGGTGTCACGGTGATTTTGGTGGAACACCACATGAAAGTGGTGATGGGTGTTTGTGACCGCGTCATCGTGATTGCCAGTGGTCAAAAAATAGCGGAGGGTGTCCCACAACACGTGGCCAACCACCCTGAGGTTATCCGGGTATATCTTGGCCGAGAAAAAGTCCATGCTTGACGTTCAGCACATCACCGTGCGTTATGGCAACCGTGTTGCCATCTCTGACCTGAGCTTAATGGTTGCTGGTGGTGAAATTGTGACCCTGATGGGCTCCAATGGGGCGGGAAAATCAACAACCTTGAAATGCATTTCCGGTTTGTTAAGGCCAAGCCACGGCGAGATCCGCTTTCAAGGTGATCGAATAGATCATCTGGAACCTCACGACATCATTGCCCGAGGTCTTTCTCATGTCCCAGAGGGTCGTTTGCTGTTCAAGGACATGACCGTTTTAGAGCATTTAGAACTGGGCTCCATTCGCTCCAGTGGATTGCGCGGCACCACGGCACAAACTTTGGATTGGGTTTACACCCTGTTTCCCATTTTGAAGGACCGCAGCCAACAAAAGGCTGGGACCCTGTCCGGCGGGCAGCAACAAATGTTGGCCATTGCGCGGGGGCTGATGGCGCAGCCAAGCTTGCTGATGCTCGATGAGCCTTCTTTGGGTCTTGCCCCTATCGTGGTGGACACACTGGCTGACATCATCACACACTTGCACGCCTCTGGCATTGTGGTTTTGTTGGTTGAGCAAAGGGTGGACATGGCCTTGCAGATCTCTCACCGTGGATATGTGATGGAAACTGGCGCCATCACCTTAGAAGGCAAGTCTTCAGACTTGCTGCAAAACCCGTCGATCAAAGAGGCCTACCTGGGTATTTGATCGTGCACTGACCGACCACTTGCTGGAACAACTCAACATGATCCAAGCCTTGCCCGATGCCCAACGGTTTATGGGCCACGCCAAAAGAACCCGGCCCGCTGAAGATCCTTTGCTCACCCACACCCAGGCTGACAGTCCCATGGGCGAGGCCATGCGGCTTCACTGGCAACCGGTTTGCATGTCTGCCCAATTGAAAGACTTGCCCATCGCGGTGAGAATATTGGGCGAGGACTTGGTGGCATTTCGTGACCAAAAAGGTCTTGTCGGATTGCTGCATAAGCATTGCAGCCATCGAGGCGCATCTTTGGAGTTTGGTCGCATTACCGATAAGGGCATCCGCTGCTGCTATCACGGCTGGCACTTTTCACATGATGGGAGTTTGCTGGACACCCCAGCGGAACCTGCGAACTCACCCTTGCTTCGACAGGTCAAACAAGGGGCCTACCCAGTCATTGAGTTCAAGGGTTTGGTTTTTGCTTATATGGGCCCGCCCGCTCAAATGCCCGAATTCCCCAGCTTTGACAGCATGCATTTCGATGATGTTGATTTGGTGCCGTATGCCCTTTCGCACGACTGCAACTGGTTGCAAGTTCATGAAAATCTCATGGACCCCTTGCACGCCGTTTTTTTGCACAGCCGAATGGGGGAAATACAACTCACCGAAGCATGGGGAGAAATGCCTGCGGTTGAATGGTTTGAGCAGGGTGACCGCGTTTGCTATTTGACCTCACGCCAAATCGGTGCACATGTGTGGGTGCGGTTCAATGAAGTGGCTTTTCCAAATTTCGGGCAGGTCGCCGGCTTTTGGGAGGATGGGAACGCCGCCAAGTATTTTGAACGGGTTGGTGCAACCCGTTGGACGGTGCCCATTGATAACACCCATTGCTGGATATTCGGTTGGCGCCATTTCAGTCCCAGCCTGGAAGCCAAAGGAATGGGTCATGCCAGCCAAGTGGGCCTGAACCAATTGGACATCTATGGACAAACGGGCGACCGCGGCTACGAAGAGATGCAACGCAACACGGGCGACTGGGAGGCCGAGGTCTCTCAAGGGCCGATTGCCATACACGCATCAGAAAACAAAGCCAGCAGTGACCGTGGCGTTGTCATGCTCAGGCGTCACTTGGCTCAAGGCATCACTCACCCGCATTTGCCGCCCAACAGCATTGAAGGCCAGACACCGACATGGACATGCAATGTGGTTCTGCACAGGCCACGCCCCATGGCATCTGATACAGACATAACGATATCGGTTCCAGACCTGCTGGCCATTGGTCGCGCTGTTAAGTCGATCATATTGGCTGCCGATGCGCTCCCACCCGGATTGCGACAGGCATCCATCAAGTCTCAGTTGCAAGGACTTTCCAGCCCACCGGCTTGAACCCGCCTGGCTTTGGCGTGCCCCCAGTGTTTCACATTGGAAGTTTTTTGTCTCTTGCCAATCGCTGAGCAGCCAATGAGCAGTCAAACGCAGCGCGTTCATGCACGTGATGAGCAATTCGGCCTTTCGAAGTGGCCCAATGAAGGTGGCGTTAAAAGATCACTTTTAAATCCAAGTCCACACGCCTGCGCTCATTCAGGGATGTTCACTTTGAAATCAAAAACATCCGGCCGGCTGTAGTGGCCGGCGTAATCCAAGGCTATTTTTCGGGTGATGATGTCGTTCAAATCCACATCCGCATAAACGATTCCCTCGCCCTGGATGGGCTGACTGATGACTTGTCCTGACGGCGCGATGATGGATGCGTGACCTTGGTTCAGCAAGCGATCTAAAAATGCCCTGGGCTCGGCTGTCGCCTGATACACGTCGATGACGTCTTGGGTCAACACGCCGGTGGCATTCAAAACGAAACAACCCATGCTGTAGGCCACGCCCCGCGTGATCGTCAAAATGGTCTCGCCCAGGTTGACCACCGGCGACACAAAAGCGGGCCAAGCCGCCACATGAACCACCGGGTATTGCGACAGCAAGTGATAGACCACCAGGGGGTTTCCGTTTTCACCACAAATCAGGCCGCTGATGCGCCCAAAGGGGGCCTGAAAACTGCTCAAGGTATCGCCATGCCCCCCGGTATGAACGATTTTTTCAGCCAAGGTGGGGAGAAGCTTTTGATGTTTTCCCAGCAGCTGTCCATCCGGGCCTATGAAAATTTGGGTGTTGTACATCGTCCCCGTGGTATCGGGCCGTTTTTCACACACACCGATGACCGCCGTGATGTTGGCTTGCCGGCAAGCATCTCCCAGCGTGTGGGTGGCTTCGCTGGGTATGACCACCGCGTTTTGAAACAGTTGTTGAGACAGGCCCAGGCTGACTTTGTCCGTGGGCGGTCGAACAGAGAACCAACAGGGGTGCGCCGGTATAAAACCTTCAGGGAATGCAATGACCTGTGCGCCAGCGGCACCCGCTTGCGCAATCAACGCGCATGCTTTTGCGACGCTGGCCTCACGATCCAAGTGCGCCGACGCTGCCTGCACAGCAGCCAATTTCAGGCGTGGCAATGTGTCTCCCAATTCAGACTCTCCTGGTGTGGCTTAGATCCATAAAGATCTATCAGTTCAACTGGCCGACAAGTTGCGATCAATCGGGCGTGATGCCCGCACGCTTGACTGCCAGTCCCCACTTCACGATCTCTGTGCGAATGAATTCACCAAACTGTTCAGGCGTGCTACCCACAGGCTCGGCCCCCGCTGCGACCAGTGTTTCGCGAATATCCGACAAGGCCAAAATCTTCTGAATCTCTTCGCTCATTCGCTTGACCACCGCAGGTGGGGTGCCAGCGGGTGCGACGATGCCCGTCCAACCCGTCACGTTCACACTCGGAAAACCAGCTTCACTGGCCGTTGGAATGTCTGCCACGGCACTGGATCGCTTGGGCTGCCCCACCATCAGGGCTTTCAATTTTCCCGCCTTGATCTGCGGCAACAACGCAGGCATGGTGCCGAAAATGAAGTCAACTTGGCCACCGATCAGATCTGTCAGAGCCGGTGCCTCACCTTTATAGGGAACATGCAACATGCTGACCCCACCGGCACCGGCCAACAACTCGGCCGCCAATTGCGACTGGTTGCCAATGCCTGCCGATGCAAACTTGATGGCGCCAGGCTTGGCTTTGGCCGCAGCCACCAAGTCAGCTGCCGTTTTGTGCGGCGCATTGGCGGGCACCACCAATAAAAAAGCGATCGAGGTGGTTTGTGTCACCGGCACAAAATCTTTGAGGGTGTCATAAGGGACCTTCTTGTAGACGTGCTGGTTGATGGTCAAGGCGCTGGGAGAGGTCATCAAAAAAGTATGCCCATCGGTGGCACGCATCACCGCTTCGGCGGCAATCATGCCGTTGGCACCGGCGCGGTTGTCAATGACCACCGCCTTGCCCAGGGCATCGGATAGTTTTTGTGCGAGCAAGCGGGCCGCGATATCGATGCTGCCACCTGCAGACTGCGACACAATCAATTTGACTGGCTGGGTCGGCCAGGGCGCGGTTTGAGATGTGGCCATGCTGGAGGCCATGCAAAGGAACAGGGTCAAAAGATACTTCATGGAGGGCTTTCAGTCAGGTCAGGGAAGGAAGTGGAGCAGCTTTGAAACATCAGGGCACGCATGCAAATTCAACACCGCGTTTCTCAGTTCGCTGGCGGCCGGCTCACCCCACAAGGGTATCGCCATGTCATTGAATTTACGCTGCAGCGATTCGGCGGAATGCGGGCGATCAGGCTCCCCACTGGTGATGGTGCATTGGCCATGAAATTTTTCGCCACCCACGGTGGTGAGGCTCAAATCCACGCGTTGTTGCGTGGGGTACTCGGCAGAAAAAGCGGGCTCTTCCACCACCCGTATCTTGCTGGCCAAATTCACGATGCGTGGGTCATTGACCGCCGCATCACCAAAGGCGTCTAAGCCCGCCCTTTCGCCCACCATCAACGTGGCCAGGGCGAAGGGTATGGAAAAACGTGCGCCAAACCAGTCCTTGGGGCGTTGTGTAGACAAGTAGGCGGCCAAGCGGTACGCGCGCACCTCCATGTCGGCGACTTCATCGATGGCAATGGTGCGAGGGGCTTTCGCCTGCAAGTCATGCAGCGCATCAATGGCTGAGTGCACATACCGTGCCGTCGGGTAGAGCTTGAGGTAGCCCTCTGTCAATAACCATCGTTGCCCGAGATCTTGAACCGACACCTCACCTTGAAAGCCATCACCCAACACCAGGCTGAATGTGGTGTTGACGCCGTCGCTGGGTCCGGTAAAGCCAGACTCTACCAAGCGCACCGCCATTTGGCCCATGTATCCGCTGTGTCCAGCATACCAATTGCGCACCGTTGCACCATCGAGCATGGTGTGCCGGTTGGTGGCCACGCAACTGGAGGCGGCCAAGCTGGCCAAATTGCGATATTCAGACACTGGCAAATCAAGCAGTCGGGCCGTTGCCAATGCGGCGCCCACCACCCCAAATGTGCCATGGGGATTGATGATGAGCTTGATTTGGGTGGCCATGCCAATGCGGGCCACCACTTCATAGCTCAGTGCCACCGCCGTGAGAAATTCGCGCCCACTCAAGCCCCGCTCTTGGGCCACCGCCAGGGCCGCAGGAATCACCTGTATGCCAGGGTGTCCATTGGCCAAAAAATTGCCTTCATCAAAATCCAACCAGGCGCCGGCAATGCCATTGAGCATGGCGGCATCGATTCGATTGGTGGTTTTTTCAAGGCCCACCACCCAACAAGGGCCTGGACTGCCAAACGCCATTTGCTTCGCCGCAAATGACTTCAACTGGGGCGTTCGCATGCCCCAGGCCATGACCGGCAGGGTGTCCAACACGATGGCGCAGGTTCGATCACGAACTGGCTGGGGAATATCCTCCCAGCGGGTGTCCGCAACAAACCGACACAAGCGTTCTAAATAATCCATCTTTGAATCATGCAGGTTGGGTGTGGCGTTGGGGCCGCGATCAATTCATCACGATATTGGCGGCCTTGATCACGGGAGACCAGGTGTTCATTTCGGACTGAATGAATTCCAGGAACCGCTCCGACCCCAAGGGCGTGAGCGTCATGCCAAACACCGGGTCGCTCAAGCGCTGGCGCATGTCTGGGGTTTGCAAAATGGCCAATATTTCTTTCTCCAGGCGCTGTGTGATGGCCAAAGGGGTTTGCGCTGGCGCAGAAATTCCCACCCACGAAACGGCCTGCACTTTGGGCGAAACCTCATTCAAGGTGGGCACATCTGGGTACAAAGAAAGCCGCTTTTCACTGGTGACGGCGAGGATGCGCAGCTTGCCTGCGGCCACCAAGGAGGCAGCGCTGGAGGTGAACACCATGTCCAAGCGCCCGCCCAACAAGTCCGCCATCGCAGGGGCTGGCCCTTTGTACGGAACATGGGTCATGTCCAGTTTCATCGCTTGCTTGAGCATTTCTGCTGCCAAAAATCCCGACGTACCGACGCCGGCTGAAGAGTAGTTCACCACGCCGGGCTTGGCCTTGACCATGGCCAAAAAGTCTTGCACGGTTTTCGCGGGATGGTCGCTCCTCACCACCATGAACTGTGGGAAAACGCCAATCAAGGCAATGTGCTTGAAGTCCTTGAGCGGGTCATAGCCCAGTTTGTTGTAGAGCAAGGCCCCCGGTGCAATCGAACTGTTGTAGGACGCCAGCAAGGTGTGGCCATCGGGCACCGCCCTGGCCGCTTGCTCGGTGCCCAGGGTTGAACCTGCGCCGGGCCGGTTGTCTAGAACGATCGCTTGCTTCAAGGTTTCGCTGAGTTTGTCCAGCAACAGCCGAACGGCATTTTCAGAGGCCGTTCCCGCAGAGAACGGCATGATGAGCTTGATGGGTTGGCTGGGATAGGTCTGCGCACCGGCGCTGAGAGCGCCCATCAGGAAATATAAAAAGCCAAATACCTTGAAGATTTTCATGTTCGTCCTTTACAAATAGCCATGGTGAGGTGGGTGAAAAATGGCTGGGCTTAGGCACCCAGCGCATGGGAGAGTTGGGTGTGAATCCAATGCGCCGCCAATAACGTGCGCTGGTCGTCATTGACGCGACCCACCACTTGCATGGCCAGCGGTAAGCCGTTGGGTCCATACCCCCCGGTGACTGAGACACAGGGGCCATGCATCAAGGTCCACACTTGATTCATCCGTGTGTCGCCTGAGTAGTCTTGCCCCAGGGGCGCTTCGCCGGTGGCAGCAGGCACAAACAACACATCACAAGACCCCAACACCTGATCAAACAAGGCTCGACATTGGTGCGCCAAGGCTTGCGCCGCCTGGTATTCGCGCCCCGTCACCGACAAACCCTCTAAGCTGCGTTTGAGCAATGCAGGGCGCATTTTTTCCGAGTGGCGGCTCAATATGTCCATGAAGCCACCGCTCATTTCAAAATGAACCACCGTGGTGTGCGCCTGGAGCATCTGAGAAAAGGCCGGCGGAAGCTGTATTTCAACGACCTTGGCCCCGGCTTTTTCCAACATGCGGGCGCTTGCGTGAAACGCATTTTGAACATGCTGATCGGCCAAGTCCCACTCAAAGGTTTTGCACAGGCCCACGGTGGGTCGATGGTCCATCGCAATGGACTCATCAGGGATCAGCAGATCTGGGAACCTTGCCATTTCTGCACCCAAGAAGGCCACGTCACGGACATCTCGGGCCACCAGACCTATCGTGTCGCAAGAGTCGGCATTGGGCCACACCCCACGCTTGGGTACCAAGTTGTAGGTGGGCTTGTAGCCCGTCACACCACAGTAGCCGCAGGGCCGAATGGTGGAGCCCATGGTTTGCGTGCCGGTCGCAAAACTGACCATGTTGGCGGCGATGGCGGCAGCCGAGCCCGAAGAAGATCCGCCGGGTGTGTGGTTGAGGTTGCGCGGGTTGCGCGTGCCATTGGTGGGAAATGTGGCCAACTCGGTGGTGATGGTTTTGCCCAGCATCACACCACCCGACTTGCGCAACGTGGCGATGCAAGCTGCATCTTGCACGGGCTGATGCCCCGCAAAGACTTGAGACCCACCTTGTGTCGGCATGTCATGGGTGTCAAACACGTCTTTGATGCCCACCGTCAAGCCGTGCATGGCCCCTTGAATGGCTTGGCCATCCAACCAAATGGCTTGTTTCAAGGCCGCCTCGCGGGCAATGTGCGCGAAGGCATGGACCTGTGGTTCCTGTTGTTCTATTTGATCCAAGCAGGCTTGGACATAGGTCTTCGCCGACAAGGTTCTGTTTTGCAGGGCTTGGGCCACAACCACTGCCGGTTGCTCCACCCATGGGACGTTGTTCATTCAATCCTTTTTCATATCGGTACAAATGATGGCACCATCGACTTTACAGCCATGGGCCCCAGCGCATATCAGCGCGTCTAAAAAAACCCGGCTCAGCGACCCAAAACCCCGAAAATGCACGCTTCAATGATCGACCCTTGCACCGTGAAATGCACCAGCCCAACCCCAAGTCCTTGAAAATCAAGTTTTTGGGCCATCAAAAGACGACATGTTGAGCAAGCCGTTACAACCCGACTGGCGCCAGCTCCACCTGGGCCGCTTGCTCGGCCATGCCATGCGCCGCTTTGACGCGCGGGTGCTGTACCTGATGGCGCACAACGTAGATGTGCCACTGGCCTTATCCAATTTGGCGGCACGCAACCAAATCAGCGCAGCACACATTCACATCACCCGACACTTGGCATTGGAGGGCTCGCGCCTGAGTGAATTGGCCGAATTGGCGGGCATGAGCAAACAAGCCATGGGGGCCCTGGTTGATCAATGCGAGGCCTGGGGCCTGGTGCAGCGCATGTCAGACGGCACGGACGCCCGCGCCAAGCGCATTGCTTTCACGCCCGACGGGCTGGCTTGGCTGGACGCTTTCAAACAAGCCGTGGCCCAAGCCCAAGACGAGTTCCGCCAAGAAGTGGGTGCCGAGGTGGCCACGGTCGTGGCCTTGGGCCTGGAGGCCTATGCACAGGGTTGGCGCTGACCTATGGCTAACACCCATTTGATGCGCACCGCCGCCCCCTAGAATGAATCCGAACCAGGGTTAACACGAGGAGAGAGACCATGCGCATACTCATCGCCGAAGACGATCAGGTATTGGCCGACGGGTTGTTGCGCACGCTGCGCGCTTCTGGCGCGGCCGTGGACCACGTGGCCAGCGGCAGCGAAGCCGATGCCGCCTTGATGACCACCGACGAGTTTGATTTGTTGATCCTGGACCTGGGCTTGCCCAAAATGCATGGCCTGGAAGTGCTCAAACGCATGCGTGCCCGCGGCTCATCGATGCCCGTGCTCATCCTCACCGCGGCCGACAGCGTGGAAGAGCGGGTCAAAGGCCTGGACTACGGTGCCGATGACTACATGGCCAAGCCGTTTTCACTGCAAGAGCTGGAAGCACGGGTGCGTGCCCTGACCCGGCGTGGCATGGGTGGGGCCACCTCCACCATCAAGCACGGTCCGCTGGTGTACGACCAGTCGGGTCGGGTCGCCACCATCGACGGCAAGATGGTCGAGTTGTCGGCGCGCGAGTTGGGCTTGCTGGAAGTGCTGCTGCAACGCTCGGGCCGCTTGGTCAGCAAAGACCAGTTGGTGGAGCACCTGTGCGAGTGGGGCGAAGAGGTGAGCAACAACGCCATTGAGGTGTATATCCACCGCTTGCGCAAAAAGATTGAAAAAGGCCCGATCCGCATCGCCACCGTGCGCGGCTTGGGCTATTGCCTGGAAAAAATACCGGCCTGAGGGCCCGCCCCCATGCCATGAAGATTTTTCAGCGCGAACAGCGCTCGCTGTTTGGCGAAATTCTGGATTGGATGCTCACCCCATTGCTGCTGCTGTGGCCGGTCAGCTTGGCGCTGACCTGGCTGGTGGCGCAAGGGATTGCCAGCCAGCCTTTTGATCGCGGTTTGGAGTACAACGCCCAGGCCTTGGCGCAATTGGTGCGCACCGACCCGCAGCGCAAAACCCAGTTCAGCTTGCCCGGTGCAGCGCGCGACATCTTGCGCGCCGATGAGGTGGACGAGGTGTACTTCCAAGTGCTCGGCCCCGATGGCGAACTGCTCAGCGGTGACCGCGACTTCCCGCCACCCAATATCCCACCGGGGACGGGAAGAGGTGTGACGCAATTTCGCGATGATGCCATGCGCGGGGTGGCCATTCGGGTGGCTTATATGTGGGTCTACCCCCAAAGCATGGACGGCCCAGCAGCGTTGGTGCAAGTGGGCGAGACCTTGGGCAAACGATCGGTGCTGGCCACAGAGATTATCAAAGGCGTGATGCTGCCGCAGTTTGTCATCTTGCCCTTGGCCGTGCTGCTGGTGTGGCTGGCCTTGGCGCGGGGCATCAAGCCTTTGAGCCAGCTCGAAGAGCGCATTCGGCTGCGCAAACCGGATGACATGAGCCCGCTGGACGACCGGGTGGTGCCCCTGGAAGTGGCGCCGCTGGTGTCGTCCATCAATGACCTGCTGACCCGTCTGAAAGACTCGATCGCCACCCAAAAACGTTTTTTGGCCGACGCCGCGCACCAGCTCAAAACCCCGCTGGCTGGCTTGCGCATGCAGGCCGACTTGGCACAGCGCGCCGGCGCCAGTGCCGATGAGTTGAAAAAGTCGCTGGAGCAGATTGGCCGCTCGAGCATGCGCGCCACCCACACCGTCAACCAACTGCTGTCGCTGGCGCGCGCCGAGAGCACGGGCGCCGTGATCCCCACCCAGGCATGTGACTTGGTGGCCTTGACTTTGGAGGTGGTGCAAGACTCGCTGCCGCGCGCCATGGACCGTGCCATTGACCTGGGCTACGAAGGGCCCGATGTGGGCACCCGCTCGGCTTGGACCATTGGCCACCCGACCTTGCTCAAAGAGCTGATCCGCAACTTGGTGGACAACGCCATCAACTACACCCCGTCCAGCCCGGAACACCCCGGCGTGGTCACTGCCCGTGTATTGACCCAACCGCAAACCCAAACGGTGTGGCTGCAGGTGGAAGACTCTGGCCCGGGCATCGCACCGGGCGAACGCGAATTGGTGTTCCAGCCTTTTTACCGCGCCTTGGGCACCGAGGCCGATGGTTCTGGTCTGGGCCTGCCCATCGTGATGGAAATCGCGGCCAAGCACGGCGCGAAAGTGAGCATCGAGGACGCCCGCCCCGACAACACACCGCCCGGGGCTTTGTTCACCGTGTGTTTTGACAACGCCCGCGCCTAAAGCGCAGGCCGGTTGAGCGCACGCCCTGGGTGGATCAGGCTGGGGGCTTGTGCATATTGAGGGTCAATCGCTCACGCGCAATCACCCGCTGCACCGCTTCATCGGCCGCCACCCGCTGCACATAAGCCCACAAATCGGGCATCTCGTCCGGCGCAATGCCGGCCATGGTGGCCCAACGCGCCACGGTCAAGGCGTAGGCGTCCACGGGCCCCAGATGCGGCCCGGCCAGCCATTCGCCAGGGTGCAGCGCCAACACACGCGCTTGCAAGGCGAGCACCAGCGCGCGGTACTGAGGCACCGCATGGCTGCGAATGTCGGCCTGCACAGCGGGCTGGTCGCTGTATTTGTGCGGCATGAACACATGGGTGAAGGTGGGGTGAACGGTGTTGTTGAACCAAGACAACAGCTCGATGGCGTGCGCCCGTGCCATGGGTGTGTCGGGCAGGATGTGGGCCTCGGGAAAGCGTTTGTCCAAATACCCCACCAAGGCCAAGATTTGGGTCAGCACCTCGCCGTCATCGACCAACACCGGCACTTGGCCATTGGGGTTGATGGCTTTGAATTCCGGCGTGAGTTGCTCGCCTTTGTGCAACTTGACCATGATGGGCTCAAAGGGCACGCCGGCTTTTTCCAGCATCAGGTGGGGCACAAACGAACACGCGCCGGGCGAAAAGTACAGCTGAATGCTCATGGGTTGGGCTCCTGGGCTTGAAGGCTGACGTTGGCGGATGGGGGCATTGGCACGTTGCACGGCATTTGGCACAACTCGCGCCCGCCGA